>BNJT01002477.1_pt1 | contig 271285 bp, 420 predicted proteins | sample 8540491 | NCBI WGS metagenome assembly BNJT01 (sample SAMD00202455, study PRJDB9452) | human saliva metagenome | host: Homo sapiens | reverse complement strand
ATATAGTAGTACTAAGACGAGTAGCCCCTTACGGGTCTCTTGAATCGTACTAATAAAAACTCCTTCCTATTCTTTCCAATAATTAATAAAACTTATTTTATTACTATCCAGACACCTGATTTTGTAGATCCTTTTCTTAAAATTCTACCACTATTTTTCAAAATATTGAGATTATATTTTATACCACTTGTAGAAGCTCCTATTGCTTCTGTAAGTTCTTTATATAGTAATATGTGGATTTATTTTCATTAACTCAATAATCTGTTTTCCCATTACAGTTTCTTTTCTAGTTTCTTGGTTAGTTTCTTGGTTAGTTTCTTGATTAGTTTCTTGGTTAGTTTTATCAAGCAACTTATCTTCAAAAATTCCTCTGTACAAAATAATAGCATTCGTATAATTTGATGAATTATCTTTAGGTAAGAAGAAATACTTGGTGAAGATTTGCCTCTAAAGAATCTTTTGCTCTTCTGATTCCAGACCCATATGATTCTATTAATTCCAAAGCATAAAACATATCTTTAGTTCCTTATTTAAGTATTTCCTGTTATCAAAACTTCTTTCATTAGTTTAATGCTGCAATCGTAACTGGAGGTAGTGGCTAATCGATTCACAAAGAAAATGTACTCTATATATGTAAATTCCAACATATTCATCGCCATCGTACTCTTTATGTAAAATAGCGTTTGTTGCTAATTCTTTCACTGCTATAGGAAAATTATATATAACTTTATGCTCCATGTATCATCAGACAACGTAAGTAAAGAACGCATAATAATATTTTCTTGAAAATATCAGTACAACTTGTTTGCTTGCAGCCATGCTGAGTGAATCAAATGTTATACGCTCCATTTTGTCCAGTACCATCAATTTCACGAATAGATTTCTACTTGTGCATTTTGGAATAAAACGATTAGGTTTCACAGAACAGTAGAACTGCAAAAATTCTTTTTGCTCCTACACGCCTCCCTGTGAAACTCCTTATTAATCCCTAACGCTGTGTTTCCTAATTTGGAGAGTTGTTTAAGATCATCCTTTGCATTTGTTATTGTGTAAGATATCTGCTGTATACTCATAACTTAAATCATCTAATGTTGCAGTTTGGTTTAGACTAGAACTAAAATTGTAATTTGCAAATTTCTTTAATAGTTCCAAACTCTTCAAAGAGTATTAGGAAGAGTTTGAATCTCTTGAAACTCTAATATATCTTCCAGCCTTTAGTGCAATTTTCTTATCTTTTTCAGCTTTAATAGTTGTCTGATAAGGTCCTTTTACATTTGGTTCAACTGCAACAACTATATAATATTCATCATCTATTTTATCTTGAATAATATGATAGTTAATTTTAGGAGTTATATAAGAAAGTAGAGATTTAAGTTGATTTTCAACTATTTCAATCATTGGTTCTTTAATTCCAGTGATTGGTCGCTTTGGAAATCGCCTTCTGTTGAGTATCTTTGTCATCTACTTCTTCAACTCCAATGAAGATTAATCCAATTTCATTATTCATGTAATTATTTGCAAACGCACAAGCTGTTTTTAAAATTTTATCTTTAAATTGTACAGATATACTCTATATAGCTATTCTCAATTACTTGATTTTTCTAAAATATCACGAGCCATCCTCTGTATATCAGAACGTTGCATAATAACTTACCTCACTTTTAATAATTTAGTTAATTATACCATTCCTTGTATATATATTACTATTTTCACGATCCATTCTCATAGAGGCCTTTAAAAGTAGAAATAGAGTTTTTATAGTAGTACGAGTGATAGAATCTGTTCAACAGAATCTATCACAAGAAAGTGAGACCACAGACTCAAATGTAGCCAAGAGACCCATCAGGGGCTACTGGCGTCTTAGTACTACTATACATACTCAATTTCCACGCCGTTTATTTTTGATAAATCGTGACAAAACAACACTTGCAATTGACAATTACTGTTACAATAATCCCTAACACAATTCCCCAACCATGCGCAAGACCCGTTAAAGGAACCGTAATATTCATCCCAAAAATCCCGTTACAATATTCGGAATCGTTAATAAAATCGAAAATAATCGTTAATAATTTCATCGTATCGTTCAAATTATTATTCAATACGATTATTATAAGTACCCGATAATTGTTGCAAAATCTGAAGATTGATCAGTCATTTCCACTAATTGCTTCGCTTCAATTAAACTATTTTCTAATTTTTCCTTCCTCAGTAAACTCTAATTCCTTAAATAATACTTGAGTCTTCAATTGCTCTAACACAATCGCATTTTGCTGTTGCAGAAAACTAAATAAACACTTCCAATTTCTAAATCGGACAATGCAAATAGATTTTTCTTCGTTGTTTTATGTCTTAATTTATGACTAAGAATTTCCTGTTCTTTTTAAACTTTCAATCTTAGGAAAATAATTTTCAGTAATCATCATTAAACTAGAAAATAAAAAGTAAACACAGAAATATCTGGTCTCTCTTCCCACTCTTTTCTCATCGCCTCTACAATATAGGCGTATATTTATTCGAAATTGTAATGATTTGATCCTTTCGAACGATAAAAGTCATTGGAACGGTCTCATACCGATTTTTCTCTCTTAGTTTGTTTAATGACATTATAGATAACTACTAATGTTTCTTTTGGACGACAATATTCAATATGCGCTCTTTCGTTTTCATCTAGCGCATACTCTAACATTCTTTATCAAGCTGATATGTATGATAAACAGAAGCAGCTCACTGATTTCTTCTGAGTTTATATTTATCCACGCACACGAGTTCCCAAAAATTTTTGTTCAACCATAACTCTCTCCTTCCATTAATCTACATAAGTGTATCATAAATGAAACAACAGCTAATTCAAAAATGCTCAAAAATAAATAAAAAGACTTTCCATAGCAATGAGCAATAGAATCTGTAAAACAGATTCTATCGCAGAGAAATTGAGACCTTAGGCTCAAATTTTTAGCTATGGAACAGCAAAGCTGTCTGCTAGCGTCTAATACTGCTATCAGAAAATCTATTTATAATATGTTAATCTTCGTTCATCAACGCTTCTAATTGTTCTAGTCGTTGTTCAGAATACATTCATCGCATCATATAGATATTGAGTTTGCGTCATATCTACCCCGCTCATAACCTCAATTGGTTTATCACTACGTCAGCACGTAAGTAGTTTAAGTAAGCCTCTAAATCTTCAGGAGTACCATGTAAAATCTTATCTGCCAAAGCAGTTGCAGCAGCCATACCAGTTGCATATTGATATACATAGTAATTCATATAGAAAGTGAGGAATACGAGCCCATTCTATAAGCAATTTGCTCATCTTGAATCACATTTGCATAATATTTTTATTAATATTTGCATAAATCTCAGAAATAGCCGCTTGAGTTAATGGCTCACCATTTTGATCTGCCACATGAATTTGATGCTCAAATTCAGCAAATTGAGTTTGACGGAAAATAGTCGATTTTAAAACGATTTAAATAATTATTTAAAATATATTTTTGACTCTTTATCCGTATGTTTCTTCAATAAGTAGTCTGTTAATAAGTTTTCATTCGTTGTATGAAAGCAATTTCCGCTAAGAAAATTGAATAATCACCATATTGAATGGTTGATTATGACGAGTGAAATAACTATGAGCACTATGTCCTAATTCATGAACTAATGTAAAGAAATTACTTAAATCATCATGCCAGTTTAATAAAATATATGGCGCAGTTGCATAACCACCTGATGAATAACCACCACTACGTTTACCAACATTTTCAGCAACATCAATCCAACGTTGATCGTAGGCTTGTTTAAGAATATCTTGGTATTCTTCCCTAATGGTTTTAATGCTTCAAAAGTAGCTTTGAAGCATCTTCGTAATTGTAAGTAATTGGAGCTTCACCAGTAATTGAACATACATATCATACATATGTAATTCATCTAATCCTAAAGCTTTTTGTTGTAAAGCAATATAACGATGTAATAATGGTAATTTTTCATTCACTACTTTTTACTAAAGCATCATATACTTCTTCAGGAACTTGGTTAGCAGATAATGCTGCTTGACGACTTGATTCATAATTATGAGCCAACGCTTTAAAAGTTATGAGCTTTCACTTCTGAACCTAATGTACTAGCAAAAAGTATTTTTAAGTCAATATGGTTTATATTTTGTTTCAAATGCATTTTTACGAACTTCAGCATTTGTTGATTCTAAGAATGTAGTATAGTTTCCGTGAGTTAATTCCACTTTCCCCTTTTCATTCTTAACTGTTCCAAATTTAATGTCCGCATTATTTAAGAAAGTTAAATGTTTTTCCTGGTCCAGAGAAAAACTTCATTCGCTTTTTGATAATAATAGCTTCTTCACGATCTGATAATACGTGGCCTTTTTGAATACGAGCTGCTTCTAATGCAACACGGAATTCTTCTAAGCGTGGTTCTTCTTTAAAGAAGTTTTCAAATTCTTCATCTGATTTTTCTAAAATAGCTGGTTCAAACCATGATGAAGCACCTGATAATTCAACATATACTGAGAAATGCACGTTGATTTAATACTTGATTTTTCATCATTTGTAGTATCTTGGTCAGCTTTTTAAATGTGAATATACATAAGCTGTTTCAATTTTTCTTCTACTTGATTTGATAATAATAAGTAGTCATATAAATTTTCTCCAGATTGTAAAGCTGTTTCTTTACTTGCAGCAATTACTGGAATTTTTCTGATACAAAAGCTAAATCAGCTTCGAAAACCAGAATTATCTGGATAGATTAATGTTAAGTCCCATGTTAATTCTACAGGAACTTCTTCACGAGTTAATGGTTTTTTATCACTCATTTGTTCTCCCACCTTCATTTTAAGATATGAAACCATTCTACTATGATTTGGTAAATTTATAAAGGGAAAAATCCTTAAAAATTAAGACTTTCTTATCTTCTCTCATTCTCATATAAGCTAATTGAGAATGAATTTTCACTCTCATCTAGTTTAGAATTATTCTAATCTAGAAAAATTATGTTATGATGTATCCAACAAATAAAACATGAGGTGAAAAATTATGAACATTTTAGAACAAAAACAAATTCGTTATACAATTACTTTGCGGAACATTAATTATTTTAGGACTAGCTGCTAGCTTCCACGGATTGAATCCAGTATCTGTGATTTGCTACTTAGTAGCATTCTTAGTGGAGGATTCCACTCAGCCGTTGAAGGAATTCAAGAAACTTTCCAAGAACAACATTTAAATGTTGACTTATTAATGGTATTAGCGGCAATCGAGTGCTTCAATTATTGGTTACTGGTTAGAAGGAGCTTTATTAATTTTTATTTTCTCATTAAGTGGAGCTCTTGAAGAATATGCAATGGCAAAAAGTCAAAAATCAATGACAGAATTATTAAACTTTACAACCAAAAAACAGCGACACGTATTCGTGATGGTCACTATGAAACAGTAGACGTTGAAGATTTAGTTATTAATGATGTGATTTTCATTAAAAAGGGTGAAGCTGTTCCAATGGACGCTATTCTAACAGATGGTGAAAGCTTATTCGATGAAAGTATGATTAATGGTGAACCACTTCCAGCAAACAAAAAGTGGGCGAAGAAATTTTTGCAGGAAGTATTAATTTACATCAATCTTGTACAGCAACTGTACATAAAAATGCAGATGAAAACGTGTGATGGCTTCTATCATTCGTTTAGTAGAAGAAGCTCAAGAACAAGAAACAAAAACAAGTAGCTTCTTAAACAAAATCGAAGATCAATATGTAAAATTTGTATTAGTATTCGTACCATTAGCCATTGCATTCTTCTACTTTCGGTTTCCAATGGTCTTGGCAAGAATCTTTCTATAGAGGAATGATTTTATTAACAGTAATGTCACCATGTGCCTTAGTTGCATCTACTAGCCTCTGCAATTTTTAGCAAGTTTATCTAATGCAGCAAAACAAGGAATCTTTATTAAAAGGTGGAGAATCTTTAGAACAATTATCTTCTATTCAATCTATTGTTTTAGATAAAACTGGTACATTAACAAAAGGAAAACCAACTGTTCAACATGCGTGATTGTTAAATGAAAACGAAGAAGAAGTTCATGCAATGATGTATGAAATGGAAATTCGTTCAACTCACCCATTAGGAAAATCTATTACAGCTTATACACAAGCTTACAAAAATTCTGACTTCATTACATTTTGACAGCTTTGAAGAAGTAATTGGAAATGGATTAGTAGCAACAGCTCAAGGTTCAACTTGGAAAAATTGGTAAATTAGCTTGGATTGATGCAGAATGGAACAACACACTGCATTAGCATCTGACATTGAAAAACACTTAGAACAAGGTGAAATTGTTTTTAGCGATTGAGAAAATGGTCAATTAATTGGTTTCTATGCCATTACAGATGAAATTAAAGAAAGTAGCTCAATCTGTATTACACTACTTATAAAGAAAAATATTCAAACAATGATGATGACTGGGGATGCAGAATCAACTGCTGAAGCTGTAGCAAAACATTTAGAAATTTCTGATTATCAAGCAAACTGTTTACCTGAAGATAAAGCAGCTCTATGTTAAGAAATCTATCTGAAAAAGGTGTTTCTGTAGCAATGGTTGGAGATGGCATTAATGATGCTCCTGCTCTTTGCAAATGCAACAGTTGGGATTGCCATTGGTGAAGGTACTGCTTTAGCAATTGAAGCAAGTGATATTGTGTTATTGAAAATAATTTATCATTAATTAAATATGGTCACGAATTATCTAAAAATGAAACGGATCATTTTACAAAACATTGTGTTCTCATTATCAGTAATTACAATTTTAATTTTTAGCAAATGTTTTCCAATTCATTAACTTACCTTTAGGCGTTATCGGACACCAGCAGGAAGCACAATCTTAGTGATTTTAAACGGATTACAACATTAAAAAAATATAAAATATATGACTCATATCATAGCTAGACGCAAGCAGCCTGCAAAGTAGTTCATTGCTAAATTTCTGAGCCTAAAGTCTCGAGACTTTTCTCTGTACTAGAAGCCACCGGCTTCTAGTACTTTTGCTACTATTAGAGTCATTTTTATTGCTTATAAAAGTATTCCCTACTTTGAAGACAATCAAACATAAAAAAATAAAGAAAAAAACTTATCATAGTAGTAAAACAAGCGTATACACAGGAAAATATAAAACTACACAAACATTAGCAATATTAGCTTTATGAAGCTGCTGCCGTCCTCGCTACATTAGAGTCTTATATTATTTACTATTTATCCAAACTTGTATTCTACTTCTTCACCAAAGAATTGTCATATAATGCTTGAATGGAACGTTGTTCGTACTCTTCTAATACCAAACATCATAGAAACTTCGGATACCCCTTGGTTGTATAATTCAATATTGATCTGTTCACGGCTAATGTGCTAGCAAACACGAGCAGTTGTACCGACCATAACCATTCCTTCCCCTACTAACATAATTAAGCATAATCCACGTTCATAATACGCTTCATCCGCATTTAATTCTGCTTTCAAACGGTAAACAATGACTTAATGTTTCATCAGTCGCATCTTCTCCACGAATAATAATGTAGCATCATCAATCCCTGTTGAATATGTTCTACACTGACTCCTTCATCTTCAAATAATTGTAATGTTTTCTTAAAATCCAATTTCATGATTCATTAAATATTTTGAATATAAACACTACGAAACCTGATGAACTTGAAATACCAGAAATAATCGAAGGATAATTTACTTTCATAACATAAGTAAGTTCCTTTGCAGGATTATTCGTATTACATAACATGAACCGGAATTCCTTTTAATTGCTGGTAAACAACAGTATGAAACACTGAAAATCCTGCATAAGACAAATCACGCACTTCTGTATAATATAATACATCAACCCAATTGGTTTATGAACCAATTTGACCTTACAAAAGATAGCATCCACATCCGTAAAGCTCATACTCTTCAGCTGAAACTGCATCTCGCTAAAATAGAACCCAACATCTGGACCCAACACGAGAGAACGTCACAACTTTTACATCTTTTAAATCCAAAGAAAAACCTGGGAATACAATAACTCTTTTTCAATTGTAAGTATTCTAATTCCTTATACGCTTTCCAATACTTGAGCATTTCCTGAGTATCACACGAATAAATTCGCTTCTTTAGGGCTAATATTTTGCTGGTAACCTTCTTTTGTAGCAAACTGCAACAAATTTATCATTATCTTCCCAATTTCTTTATACGCACCATTAAATAAGCTGGTTCTAATTCACCTCTCTTTTGCATCTTTGGTCACATGTTGACGAATGCACATCCATTACATCTGAATTTAATTGTAATCATCATAACTTTGATAACGTTCTAAAAATCACTTCTAAAACTCAAGCTTCATCATCATATTGTCCTTCAATATGAGAAGTTGCTACTGATTAATAAGTCCGTTACTTTCTCATCGTCTGACCGACGTTTCCCCGAGCAGAAACAACAACAATTTCTTTCTTGTTTCCATCTTGCTTGAACAATTTTCAATACTTTTTAATTTGTTGACTAGCTGGCTAATGAACTTCCGCCAAATTTAATTACTTTCACTTCGACACCCTCATTTAGATGATTAACCCTATTTTCTTTTCATAATGGTAACAGAATATAGCAAATTCTGAACTGCAATTAATTTCACTCTGATTTTCCATCAAAAAGTGTATTTATTTTATAAAACAAGCAAGTTTACATTTTGAGTCGCAGCACTCCCTTTTATCCTGTAAGTTGCATATTTCTTGCATTAAAATCTATAATCCGTTATAAGCTAATAAGACACATCCAAAAGAAAGAGAATACTATGTCAAAAATGATGCACACATGTGTTCGAGTTAAAAACTTAGAAGAGAGTTTAGCTTTCTACCAAGAAGCAGTGGCTAAAGAAACTCGTCGTAAAGATTTCCCAGAACACAAACTCACAATCGTTTATTTAGCTGAAGGTGACGATCACGAATTAGAATTAACGTATAACTACGGACATCCAGGATATGAAATCGGAGACGCATACGCCCATATTGCACTATAGCAATAATTTAGAAGGATTACATGCCGAACACGTAGCAAAGGCTATGATAACAGAATTAAAAGGATCACCTGGAAATCCACAAACTACTATTTTGTAAAACCCCGATGGATACAAATCGAAACTATTCGTAAAAATAATCCCATTAAGGAGAACTTTTATGAAACCTGAAGAACTATATTACATGCAAAAAAAACCATTGAACATTCATACTGTCCCTACTTAACTTCCCAGTAGGCCATTTTATATAAATATGAACAGAATTACTGGAGCAAACGTAGAAAATGCTTTTGGAGCAACAAACTGTGCAGAACGTACAGCTTATTCACTGGAGTAACAAAAGGCTATCAAAAGAAGATGAAATGCTTGTATAGCTTGGAAAACAGACTACTTTACCTCCATGTTGCTTAAGCCGTCAAGTATTAGTAGAACTATGCCCTGCCGATACACCAATTTACCTTCTAATAATAAAGGCGAATTAAAAGAAACAATTTTACGATTTAGTTCCACTAGCATTTACCGAAATGTAATCACACCCAGCACCTCTTGGGTGCTTATATTAAAAAATTTTAGATATTTAGTGTTTTACGACAGCTTCACTCTGTCTGCTATAATACTATCTATGCGATGAGGAAGGACAAGCAGACAAAGAAGTCTGCTAAGTCAAGTGGAACAGATGTCACACTACAGATGTAGCTGTTTGTTCATGTGATGTGAACACCACACACAACATATACTAGTATATCCACTATAAAAGATTAGATTTCTAGTCCTTTTGTCCACTTGCATCTCTATGATACAATACAACAGAGAAAATCAAATCTGATTGATAAAGGAGAATTTACGTGAAAAATTGCCTTCCATTCTGCCACGAATGAATTGAAGAGAAAGAACCACTATGTCCTTTTTGTGGCACTGCACAAGATGAACATTTAAATGAAAATTCAACAACAATCCAAACATCCTTATTTGATGAAGATAATAAAATTACCAACCAAGTTCTGTAGAAAACAGGAGTGATCAAGAATATCGCATCAAAAATAACCAAGATTTATTCAAGCTGGAGAAGTATTACTGTGCTCTTTAGCTTCTTCTGGAAAACTAATCCATCCAGTCAATAATTATTCAAGAAAAACGTCAAAATAGTCGATTATTTGTTACATTATGATTGTTTCCAACCTTATTATCTTCTTATATTACACTCAAGGAATCTGTGCAGTTTTATCTCAATACCACCCATTGTGCATGGATATTTCTATCCTACCAAGTCACGGTTATTCGAATTATATTCTTAGTTTTTCTAAACTATCATTCTAAGGCTGTATTTCATTTTGGGATTCCCAGTCAATGCCTTTGGAGTAAACATATTTTGTTGAAACGACAACATGTATTTCGCTATTGGTTAACACAATATGAATCGATGAATGCTTTAGCGATTATTTTATTAATCATTACAGCATTTATGACATTTAGAATCTCCAATTGCTTTTATTAGTCGTTATTTTGCCTCTTTTCACATTGCATTTATTTACATTTATTGTGTAGACGGTTTGTCATTTCCATTGCTCAGGAACAAAATGATACTCGATAGATACTCCATATATTGCATCATTGGTTTATCTATTCAATTAATTATTGTTCTAAGTTTCTTGTTTATTTTATTTTAAATAGTCAGTCCATAGAGCGAATCTATGGACTTTTGTGCTTAATGAACTAAAACAGCATTAAATATTTCTTTGAAGAATGTCACCACTTTTATCCAGCCATCCTTCACGACTGGCTTCTGGATCCACCAATTGACCCAATCTTTCCCTACGTTAGATCACTGACTAACCTGGTTCTAACACTTGCTTAGAATCAATCGCACCTATGTATCAGTGAGAACCTTTGAATAATATTATTCACTTGAGTGGACCACTACTCTATCTAAGCCATATCAATGCCTCATTTCACAATTCTTTCAACATCTTCTTTAATGCTACTTGACCTTGTCTGATTCTGCTAGAGCTTTTTCATATCAACTCATAGCTTCGATCTTAATTTTGCAGCATCAAAGCCTTTTTCTTTGATTGTTCCTTGGAGCAATCTGATTGGTTAATTCTAACTCCTTTTTGGGCAACTGCTGCACGTTTTTCATCTAATACTACTCCATTTGCTTCAAAAGCTTTATACACACCTGTTAACGCAGATTCACCAGCACTTTTGACATACTGCAACCCACTTCTGCATCAGCTACCCCAGCTGTAATAGCAGCATTGGCATATTGTTCAAAGTAACAAGAGTAATATTTTTCGGAGTGCAATATGAACTTTTACCCTTCCCACTTATTTCTCTTTTGAACCATTACAGATGAAATTCATTACGAAGTACTTCAATTCTGCTCCTAAGTATTTTACTAAATCTTCCTGTAGCTTTTGTTGTCGTTACAGTATTTTCATCCTTAATTCCTAATAATTTAGATGTTTCTTTAATTTGTTGATCATTTAATCCTCCACCATAAACAATGTTGGTTTTCCCATTTCATTAATGGCTGTTGTATCAATCGCATAAACTTGCTGAGAAACAAGTCCTACTAACATCGCAACAACTATAGGGCGATTTTCTGTCATTAACCTCCTTTGACAATTTTATCTTACTCTATGAATAAATGTGGAATTTTTTATTAAATTTGCATGCCACTACGCTTTTACGTGTGACACAAGCTTAATTTGCATATGTTTTCTTTGTATGTCTTCTTTCATTGTAATGATATAAACAGCTATTAAAATAAAGATATCCCTACCATCAATCATTTGAAAGACTTCTCCTAATAATACAATCGAAAAGAATACTGAAGAAATCGGCTCAGCTGAAGCTATTAAACTTCCTTGTACAGCTCAATTAATGCTACCCTAAATATAAAGTATAAAGTAAAAGCCAAACGTACCTACTCCGATAATTCCAAAAAGGCAAATAAAGTATAAGGTTGCCCATTGAACATTATATTGCCAACTCCTACTTCCGATATAAAATAAAATTCCACCAGATAATAGTCCTAAGCTGTACAATTAAACTTCCCCATTGATGAATCATTTACCTGAAACAAAGTATATAATGCTAAATGCGGAAATAATCCCCCAAAACAATCCAGTCGGACTAATGGATAAGTTAAATGGACTCATGAGAGTTGCAATAATAAATGTACACCACTAACGCACAAAATATTGCAACATATTCCATTACCGTTGGTACTGTTTTCAAACTCACATGACAATTAAAAATCGGACAAGTATATTTGCAATACGGTCGTTCCAGCATTAGACGAATGAATCGCAAAATAAATACGTTAATTGACATAACATCAATCCAAAATTCCAAAAAATATTCTTCCCATTATTTTTGGAGACTTCACCTACTTTTACGAAATTGCTTTTGGTTGTTTCCAACATAAAAAGAGTTAAAACCCAACCCGCTATCATCATTCGAAGTGCTGTTAAATAGATAGGAGAAACTGAGGATCATTCATCAAATATTGACCACAAGCTCCAGATAATCCCCATGAAACTGCTCTGATTAATGATAAACTCTCTCCTTTACTATTTTATCTCAAAACGATTCCTCCTATTTTTCAGAAACGAAGAATGCTCCTAGTGAAGTGGTAGAGAATAATAAATCATAGGATAGATTTCTAAACGTCCTGCTATCATTCCAAGAGATAATAAAATCGTATTAAAATCAGAATACATTGAAAATTACTTGTTGGTCCCACTTTCTCCTAAACCAGGACCAATATTATTAAAAGGTTGCTGCAACAGAAGAAAATGCCAGTTAAAAATCAGGAGCTTCAAATGAAGCAGAAATTAACAACACTAAAAATACAGCTACATAGACTAATAAATAGTTCGCAATTCCACTCGACATTTTATCATCGACTACTTTTACCATTAAACTTCAGCATAATCACTGACGAGGTTGGTCCCATCTTCTTAATTTCAGCAATGGCATTTTTGACATAAATCACTACACGAGAAACTTTAATTTCAGCAGTCAGAACCAGCACACCCACCTATGAACATTAATAGTAATAAGACTACTTGAGGAAATACACCCCACAACCCAAAAATCTGCTGTAGAATATCCTGTTGTTGTAATAATAGATGAAACTGTGAAGAATACACTTCTGAATGGAACGTCTAATTGTGATTGAACGATACTTAATGAAGCGAAAATAGCGACAGATGTAAATGCAATAATTCCAATATAAGAACGTCCTTCTTCATCCGTCAATACTTCGAATCGATCCTAATAATAAGAAATAATATAAGTTAAAGTTCACTCCAAATTAACATCATCCCAACACCGATAATCCACTCAACCATCTCAGGATTTTGATAATGGCAAACCAACATTATTAATCGCAAATCCACCTGTTCCAGCAGTACCAAATGATAATAATAACGCATCAAATAATGGCACTTTAACAAGCATTAAAATAATGACTAAAGATTGCAGTCATCACTAAATAAATCGCATATAAAAATTCTAGCAGTGCTAGTTTAGAAACTAATTTTTCCAAAAACTGGTCCTGGACTTCGCACGCATTAACTGAACGGAATCAGATCCCGTACTTGGTAAAATCGCTAACGCAAATACTAGAACTCCCCATTCCTCCAACTATGGGTAAACTACGCCAAAATAAGGAAGAATACCCTAGAATAGACAAATCACTTAAAAATACTAGAACCCGTTGTTGTAAAACCACTGGCTGTTTCAAAAATGCATCTGCTACATTAGGAATCTCTCCTGTAAACACAAATGGAAGTCCTCCAAAATGAAAGTAATATCCAACTGAGAGCTACATTGTTACAATCCCATCTCGTGGCACTAATTTTCATATTTTTAGGCTTTTGCTAATGTACAAAGTGACCCAATGAGCACTAATAAAGCAATCGTTCCAGCATAACTTAATAGTTGATGGTGACTTTCTCGATAAATCAAACTAACAAATAATGGTAGTAGTAATAATAAAGCTTCCACTTGTAAAATTTTTCCTACCAAATAACATACTGTTCTTCTTTGCAAAAACCATCAACTCCTATTCCAAAATATCGATAATATCATCGAAGTTTTTCTGAGTTGTTAACAATTACTCTATCATGCGGTTCCAATTGGTCATTTCCATCCGGATAAATTAATTTTTCCCCCACGAACGATAAAAGGCAATTAATAAGTTTGATTTTGTTTTTTAATTTCGATAATGGAATACCACAAATACGACTATTTCTTTCAATACGGAATTGCAATGCTTTCTACTTGATTATCTGCTACACGATATAAAGCTTCTACATTTGACCCCTTAGTATTTGATCGAGCTACGCACAAATTGAACAATTTCTTATTGGCAACAATTTGTTTTGGTGTAATAATGGATTGTGGATCAACATTTTTCAATACTTTTAAAAATACGATACGGCTCATTTAGTAATAACTCTTTCGAACCCCACGGTTTTTGCATGACCGATAAGATTATGTTTTCTATCAATTCCTGTTAGTAGAAACGAAGGAATCATAATTCGTCATCTTCTTCTAATACATCATGATCCGTTCCATCTGCATGAATAATTGTAGCATTTGGAAATTGTTCACTTAGTACTCTCTGCACGTTCTTCATTGACTTCAATGACTTTTGGATGGATTTTAGTTGTTTTTAACATATCAAGTAAGTAATATGCAATTTTACCTCCACCAACAATTAAGCTTTGAAACGAACTTGTTTTTGTAATATAATTTTGTACTTTTTAAAAAGGTAGAGATATCTTCATAGCTCCAGTAATATGGATACGATCACCTTTTTGAACAAAAAGAATCCTCACTTGAATAAATACTTCAGAATCACGTTGAATCGCACACTAAAATAGTCCCAAATCGATTTCTGAAATCTTTTAAACTCAATCCAATTAATGGAGAGTGATCTTGAATTTCCAACTCAATTAAAACTCACACGATTGCTGGCAAAACTTTCTACACTTAAAGCAGAAGGATACTTAAAAATCTTAAAAATATACGTGCTGCTGATAATTCTGGATTAATTAATAAGGAAATTCCTAGACTTTCTCGAACAAAAATTCAACTGTTGAGAATATTCTGGATTTCGAACACGAGCAACTGTATATTCAGCTCCAATCGCTAATATGGCAGCAATAATATTGATTTCATCCATCTCTGAAACAGCTAGAAAATATCTGCACTGCTACTCCTGCTTCTTGTTGAATATCATAACTAGCTCCATTTCCAACAATACCCATAATATCAAATTTATTCATCATTCTTTCAATAATCATAGGATTTTATCAATTAAAACAATATCATTTGTTTCTGAAGTTAGTTCTCGGCAAAGCATTTCGCCTACCTTTCCTCCACCAACAATTACTATTTTCACACATTTTTCCTCCATGTCTTTAAAATCATCCGAGTGTCATTTTTACTCTTATAATAGAATTCCGTCAATGAATTGCAATAATCTCTCTCTTATATTACAATGGTTGCATTAAAATAAAGGAAGTAATAAAAATGGAAGAAATAGACTTACAACAATTATGCCAAGAAATTTCAAAGGAATACTTTACAAAACTTTTTCAACACCAGATTACGTATAACGGTCGACTAAAACTCTAAGTGGTGGACGTTATATTTTGAAAACAGGCAATATTGAAATTAATCCTAGTTAAAACGATTCTTGAAAAGAAGTCTTAATCGGCGTTATAAAACATGAATTATGTCATTATCACTTACATCAAGAAGGAAAAAGGTTATCGACACCAAGATAGAGATTTTAAAATGCTCTACGAGAGGTTGAGGGAATCGTTTTGTAGAACGAATGGAACCTTATCGATACGTTTATTCTTGTAAGTCTTGCGGATCGAGTTTTCATCGTATGAGAAAAATTGATACATTCCGTTGTGGTCGTTGTCGTGGAAGTTTAGTGTTGATTCTAAGGACGAACCGTAAAAGCTTCATCGATTTTTAATACTTGCATTATAATGGAAACTTTGATACCATTACATACATTGAGCGGTCGTGGCGGAATGGCAGACGCGCTGTCTTGAGGGGAGCAGTGGTGGTATACCCGTGCGGTTCAAGTCCCGCCTACCGCATAAAATATAAAGGATAAAATCATCGTTCCATAGAACGTGATTTTATCCCTTTTGTTTTGTAATTTGATATTCTTTCAGGTGACTGATATAAGGATTTTCATAGTAAGATCAATGAGAGACCACAGGGCTGCTGCCGTCCTTATACTACTATAAATAAATCCATTAAAAATTAAATTACTAATGATATACAATCTCAACTTTTATTCTATCAGGATCTTCAAAATATAATGCATAATGATTTTTCCACCAGCATATGGATATTTTCATCATATAATACTACATTCTCTTCTATCAATTGTTCTTTATATTTGAAATAATCTTTTTATCAGAGCAAGAAAAACGCCAGATGATTTAATCCTACATTACAACGATGGTAGTTAGTTGATTGATATTTTTCTTTGACTTGAACAAAAACAATATAAAAACTTTCTTTTTATAAGAAAAGCCTTTCTTCCCATTCTTGAAACACTCAAATCCTAATTGAACTAAAAATTTAGAATAGAATAATTTTGTCTTCTGTAAATTACTGACATATAATTCAATATGATCCATTCTTATCCTCTCCCATCATTAACATCCTATACGTCCCTATATATATGATCGAACCCAAGGATTCTCATAGTAGCAATAGTGATAAAAATCTGCACTGTACATTTTATTTCACAGGAAAAGTTGAGACCTCAGTCAACTTTTAGCAATGAGACACCACTAGGTGGCTGCTTGCATCCTTATGCTACTATAGACAAATCCATTCTCATCTTAAACGTCCCCTCATATATGCTCGGAGCCATGATTTTCATAGTAGTAATAGTGATAAAATCTGCTTCTGTAGCTTTTATCACAGGGAAAAGTTGAGACCTCAGGCTCAACTTTTAGCAATGAGACACCACAGGTGGCTGCTTGCGTCCTTATGCTACTATAGACAAATCCATTAAAAACAATCTTATTCAGTTCGGATAATGCTCAATCTGATACGTTGGCTCTGCAGATAACAATTCCTCCGGCTCAGTTGGTCGTCTCAGGGTTTCCATATACCAACAAGTATCCATTCCAATACGACTTGCCCCATAAATATCCGCCTTAAAACTATCCCCAATCATTAAGGCATTCTCAATCGTCATTCCTTCTGTTTGATCTACTACAGCTTCAAAAACTCTTTACTTGGCTTACGATATCCCACTACTTCAGAAATAACAACTTTTCAAAGAAGTTTTCTAATCCAGCTGTTTTCAAACGTAGTAACTGAGTTTCTTCAATTCCATTTGTTGCTGCAACCATGACAAAGTCTTTTCTTCAATTCATGAATAATGTCTAATGCATTTTGGCATCATTGTATTTGCTTCTGCTAAATAGTGACGAAATTTTTCTCACAAACACTTCCATCTACTTGAATACCATAATAAGAAAAACCAGCGAACGAATCTTTTCTTCATTTAAATATGTTTGAGAAATCTCTCCTTGTTCATATTGTTCCCATAATCCTTTATTCATTGTACGGTAAACTTCTAAAGCTTCTTGGAGTAAACTCTAATCCATCTTCTTGGCTAATACGAGATAAAGCATAGTCTTCTGCTCCCCAAAAATCAAAAATTGTATTATCTAAATCAAAAATTAAATATTCGTATCACTTCTTTTTCTCCTAAAATCTTATGACAATTTATCATACACTCAATTCCTTCATTCTTCAACAAATATCATTTCACCAAAAATAAGGTCACTTTTTCCTATTCAAAGTATTCAAACTATTTTAAGAGCATGTCAAAATAACATGCCCTATCAATTAAAAATTTATTTTGTTGTTTCAATTCTACTTATTGAATAATTTAGCCCAATTTTTGTTTGGAACTTAAAATTCTGGAAATATATACTTTATTTTTCTCAATATAATAAAAAGCTACGTAATGCTCTAATTGGCATATATCGATAACTATTTTCCATCATCTGTTAGTTCACCATAACCACGACTCGATACTAAAGGACAAATTTCTGGAAAAGTTTCTAACATTTCTAAAGCTGTTAGAATGAGATCAAATCTATCTATCAGCAGATTGTTGGCTATAAAAATTTAGAATACAATATACTCATGAATTCTCTCAAATCTGCTTGATCTGTAAAAGAAACATGATACAGATTTATAATTATCCAAGTCCAAATTCTTTCTCACGTCTGCTAAGGATGTTAACTTATCTTTGCTCAATTTCTTGATGACCAATCAGTATTTCCTTTTTCAAATCTTCAAAAAGCTAACTTGATATTGTGTCTCCTGCAAATCACTCGTCACAAACTCTTGGGGATCAATTACACCTCGTTGCAATCTTTACTGAAGTGCTGCATTGAAAACATCCGATATGATATCTTTTTCATCTGCTAAAAATTTCTTTGTTTGTTGATAAAAAGCCACATCCGCTCTAAAATTAACAGGTTGAGTACTCGCCATATAAACTCACCTCTTTGTAAATACGTTTTGCAAATACATTTTATCATATTTTTATTCTTACACTCAATTCCTTCATTCTTCAACAAATATCATTCCTAAAAAGGATACCTTTGCCGAAACAAATGTATCCTTATCTTTCAAATTATTATTATCTCATTGTAACAAATTCTTCTGAAGCGGTTGGTGAATCGCCACTGTTGCATCAAAATCTGCTTTAGTAGCACCCATTTTAACGGCAACTGCAAAACTGAATCATTTTCATCAACGCCTTCACCAATTCCATGTAAACCAATAATCTTCTTCACCTAGTGTAATTAATTTTAATTTTGTCATTTATGGCGGTGAAGAGTAATGGCTGAATACATTCCCGCAAAGTTTGATTCATATACTTTTAATATTTTCAGCACCATATTTTTACTTCCGCTTGTTCTGACTTAAACCAATCGAACCAATTGCTGGATGAGAGAATACAACTGTTGGAATTAATTCATAATCCATTTTGATATCTGTTTTACCATTAAATAAACGTTCTGATAAAGTTCTACCTGCTTTTAACCGCTACTGGTGTTAATTCTTTTTCACCAGAAACATCCCCTAGTGCATAAATACCAGGTGTTGTTGTATTTTTGATATTCGTCTACTTGAATAAACCACGTTCATTCAAGGCAACTCCTGCTGCTTCTAAATTTAATTGGCTAACATTCGCTTTACGTCCAACTGCCCAAATAACTTTTTGGCTTGTATGAGTTGTTCCATCTTCAAATGAATTTGAATATCGCCATTACCTAATTTCTCAATTTTTGAGGAACTTTATGTGATGTAATGGTTGACCATTTTTCTTCATTTCTTCAACTAACACTTCAACAATGCCTTGGTCAAATCCTCTTAACGGACCACCTTTACGAACGAATAAATCCGTTTTACTCCTAATCCATGTAGAACTCCCGCAATTCAACTGCGATATACCCTGCACCAATAATCGATACGAGATTCTGGTAACTCTTCCCATGCAAATACATCATCAGAAGTTCCACCAAGTTCACTACCTGGAACATTTGGAATAAAAGCATAGGAACCAGTCGCAATCACAATGTGTTTTGCACGAATGTGTTCTCCATTAACTCTACTGTATTTTTATCTACGAAACGAGCATATCTCTTCAATATAGTCTACTCCATTTCGATTAAAGTTATTTGAAAATGCTTGACGTAACGTTCAATATAAGTTTCACGATTTTTCTTAAGGTTTTAAAAATCAAATGAAGTTTCTCCAATTGTATATCCATAATCCGCTGCGTGGTTTTTAATGTTTCTGAAACTAACGCTCCATACCATAATGCCTTTTTAGGAACACATCCAACATTTGACACATGTTCCTCCAATGATATTTCCTCAATGACAGCTGCTTTTAGCTCCATGCATGGCTGCACGATTCATCGTTGCACTACCGCCACTTCCTCCACCAATTGCAATAATATCGTATTCTCTCATGTTCTTTCCCTCTTTCTCATCTTTATTTTAAAATATCTCATACGATTTCATTTACAATTATCATATCATTATCATCAGTTTTTGTCTTCTATGTTGCTCAAAGTAATGATTTTTATGAGAAACCTTATAATCTGCTTAAAAATCTTCCCAGTTTCAATGAAAAATGGTAAAATAAGTCAGATATCATACCATTCATTTGAGAGTATTCTCAAATTTAGAAAGGAATTATTATGAAACTAATGTATATCCTTGATAAAAATCAAGCGATTCCCAAACCAAGATTTGGCACTCTATTTAATGATTGTCAGCATCTTCACTGTTTTACTTGTTTTTATCATTGTTCTTGTTTTATTTTTATCCTACTAATCTTTACTGGAAAAATGAACATATTTTAACACAACTACTGAATTATCCAGTGTTATTAACGTTTATTGCTTATAGCACGATTATTTCAGCAGTAAGTGGTAATTTTACTTGGAGTAGCAGCTTCCATTTTATTTTTATGGTTTGCAATATTCTTCGTTTATTACCAGAAACGGATTAATCAAGATTTTTCCATATTGTATTACAGACCATTTTACTTGGAAGTATATTTGCAGCTCTATTTGCCTTTTTAGAACATTTTTGAAATTGTTCATAAATTTAATTACGCATTTTTAGCACCGAATATGCAAGTTTGGCATCAAAAATCGTGCTGAGGTTACATTCTTTTAATCCAAATTATTATGGAATCATTTGTTGTTTCTGTATTATGATTGGTTTTTACCTTTTTCACAACGACAAAAATTGGAAATGGAAAGTCATCTGTATTATCGCTTGCTTTTATCAATTTATTTGATTGAACTTTTACTCAAAATAGAACAGCTTCTCCCTGCCATTATTTGCGGAGCTATTATCTATTTATTTACAACAATTAAAAGTTCTCGAGCATTTTGGCTAAGTGTTGGCGTCTTTTATTATTGGACTATTCTTCCTATTTTCAAAATGATATTGGAGTTCGAATGGGAACATTAGATTCATCCATGGATGAACGTATTTCCATTTGGAATGCAGGGTTTACACTTTTCAAAACAAAAATCCATTTTTGGTGAATACCATTAACGTATATGCATAGCTATCAAAAGAATTGGTGCTATTTATCATGAACATGCGCATAGTATTTATATTGATACGATTTTAAGTTATGGATATATTGGTACTCTATTATTAGCCATCGCTAGTATCAAGCCCGTTCGTAGTTTAATCGAAATGAGTCGTCAACCTCAAAAACGTCCAATTGTTGGATTATATGTTTCATTTTTAGTCGTTGTTGCGGTTCACGGAATTTTCGACTTAGCACTATTTTGGATTCAATCAGCTTTCATTTTCCTAGTTGTAATGTGCAGCATTCCGATGTGGGAAAGAAACGAAACAATCGATATACCACATGAATAGATACGAATAAAAGAACTTTTCTTATAGTAGAACACAAAAATCCAGTTAAAACTGGATGTTTAGGAAAAATTCGATACTCTAGGGTTTCAAATTTTAGCCATAAGATTCGCAGTGCGAGGTTGTTGACTACCTTTACTACGCAAGGGAATTCTTTATTCCGTAGCGTAGTAACAACTTTTAATTTTTAAGATAAGTAAGAAGTTAATTTCGATTCAGAATTTACATAACCATCTCTATTAAAGTATTTAGACTATCTATAATCTCACTAAACCCAATTTCTTTCGCATATGGATTTTTTTCTTTTTATATCTTTTTCCATCTTCATTGATTAAAGAATCCCTCATTAATATTTCTAATAATAAATTTTGCCTTTTCTTTTGAAATTTCTGTCTTTCTATAACTAAATGTCATAGAAACTGCTACTTTAAGTTCTTTTATATTTATAACTTCTAATTTATTTTTCAAAATAGCATAGATATCATAAAAATCTTTACTTTCTACTATTATTTTTCTGCTCGTGTAAGTATTGTTTGTAGTTTTTCTGATAACACTGTTTCTAATGGATACATATTCAATTCAATATTATCACCCAAAATTATGTTATATCTTTCTAACCTTGGTAAAGGATAAATCGAATCTCCTGTAGCAATATCAATACTAAATGGAATTCTAATATTTGCTAAGTGTCCAATTACATGAAATCTTAGACCAGCATATTTTTCTTCCGCTTTAATCTCCTCAATAGTATCATTTAATTCAAACCATAAATCTTTTTGTTAGTATCTTCCAATATTTCTTCTAAAATAAAGTTTACAGATTCTATAGGAAATCCCTTAACTAAAAATCAATATCTTGTGTAGATCTATTTTGAACACCCTAAAGAATAGTTAATAACATACCAACTTTAAGCATAAAATCTCTCTATGTACACTAATAGAAATTAGCTTTTAAAAAATTCATCATTACTTAATACTAAATTATAATTTAAATCTAGTTCTTTTGCTTTTATTCCTTAGTTTTTGAGTGATACTATCTTTTATTCATATACAATCACCTCAAGTATTTCCTCTATTTTCTTTGCTATTCCAAAAATCTTTAGCATATCTTCTCAGTTTCCATATATCTTTAGAATCTTTCTTAATGTACAAATTCCAAGCTTTTTGAAAATATCTCTGGATCTTGATTTTTCTATCTCTTACTAAGTCGCAAATCGTTCTTCCATATCATATGCACACACAATATTTCCCATATCCGTTTTTAATTTCAGCTTTACCTAATTCATACCATTCTTTTACTTGATGTACAATAACCGAATCTTTAATACGCCATGCATTGTAGCCTTGTTTTACTGTTACTTCATTAACAAAAAGGCAATCTATCTGTTAATCTATGCAAATATAGTGCTGTTTGATAGGAATAAATGCAAGCCTTATTTTGAAGTTGAAAGAAGTAAAGTTCATCATAATTATCAAAATTCGGATCAAAAATAAACACCTCTTGTTACTCTTTTTCTAGCTCTCCTTTTTCACCAAATTCGTAAGATACCATGAATCAATTTTATTATCTGTTAGTTCCTTTGCCGTTATGATTCCCTTTGTTCTGTTTTTATTAATTTCTTATTTTATATTCATTCACTGCTATCACTTCCTTTTTGTGCTTTTATTATATTTAAAACAACGCACAAAAAGCAAGTTTTTAAATGTTTTAAATTTTCATTTAATTAACCTTGTATAGAGTATATTTTTGTGATTATTTCATTATATTCGTTCCTTCATATTATTTCTGTCCTCTCTATTTTTGAAATTATATTTCACTCTTTATATACGAAAAAGGACGAAAAATATTTTTATTCAAGAAAATTTATACGTTCAAGGAGGAATAAAAGAATTGTCTTCGTAGTAAAGAAAGAAAAGCCAGATAATTCTGGCTTTTTCAGGGAAACTTTGAGACCTAGGCTCAAAGTTTAGCTTTCATGAGACTCGCATTTGCGAGGCTGTTGGCGACCTTACTACGCAAGGGAATTCTTTTATTCCGTAGCGCCTATCGAATAGTTACATCATCCAATGCAACTAAGGCTGTTTGGATACGATCCATTGCTTGTTTAATTTCTTCCTCTTGTAAAGTAGCTTTTTATTTAGAAACGAATAGAATAAGCTAATGATTGGTACCCTTCTTGTACATGCTCACCTTTATATACATCAAATAATGTAACAGATTGTACATATTGACCAGCCTGTTCTTTAATGACTGCTTCTAATATTGCATGCGCCATTGTTACAGGAACTAATAACGCAATATCACGTGTCATAGATGGGAATTTTGGTACAGATTGAATCACACGTTCTGTAATCCTTCTGCTAATAAAGGTTCCACTAATAATTCAAATACAAATGTATCAGATAAATCTAATTCTTTTTGAATGACTGGATGAATTTTTCCAATAAATCCAATTAATTCTTCGCCCAAATAAATATAAGCTGTTTGACCTGGATGTAACTGCTCAATCGCATCTGTTGCAACAAAACGAATACGATCACTACAGTTCAATTCTGCAAAGTAAGCTTCTAATACTCCTTTTAATGCGAAGAAATCAACAGGTTGTGCTGGTGATTGCCATGAAGCATGTCCCCATTCTCCAGTTACAGCAGCTCCAATCACTTCTCTTTCTTGGAAATCTTCAGAACCATTTTTCCAATGGAGAATACTTTCCCTACTTCGAATAAACGAACATTTTGTTGTGAACGAGCGACATTATATTGTAATGCTTCCAATAAACTTGGTAACATTGACTGTCTTAATTCACTTCTTTCTTCACTCATTGGTAAAGTCTAAACGAATACTTGGTCTTTCTTCTACTGTAAACCAATGAGATTTTTTTCAGGAGTTGTTAATGCATAAGAGTACGCTTGTGATAAACCAGCTCCTTGCATAAATTGGACGAGTCCAACGGACAAAACGTTGTTTCTCATTTAATCCACCTTGTGTACTTGCAGTTGTTGGTAATGTAGAAGGAATTTTATCATATCCATAAATACGACCTACTTCTTCCACTAAATCTGCTTCAATCGAAATATCAAATCTCCAAGCAGGAACTGTAACATGGAATACTCCTTCTTCTTCTTTTTGTAGGATAAGCTAATTGCTTAAACACTTGTAACACTTCTTCAGTTGTCAGGCTAGTTCCTAAAAACATGGTTTAAACGTTCTAATGAAATAGAAACAACTGGTAAATCTAATGTTAGTGATTGAGCAGAAGCTACTCCATCAACTACTTCACCATCTCCTAATTCAGCAATTAATGCTGCAGCTCTCTTACCAGCTTGTAAAATAGTTGCTTTATTAATTCCTTTTTCAAAACGGCTACTTGATTCACTTTCTTAAATTATGTTTTTGAGAAGCTAAAACGAATCGCTTTTTGGATCAAATAATGCTGATTCTAATGCAACAGTTGTTGTAGTTTCAATAATTTCTGAATCTAATCCACCCATATCACACCAGCTAAGGCAACTGGTTTTTCTCCATCTGTACAACAATTTCATTATTTAATGTACGTTCAACACCATCTAATGTGACTAATGTTTCACCATCTTTTTGCACGACGAACATGAATTTGTTTAGAATTTAAACGGTCATAGTCAAATGCATGTAGCGGTTGCCCATATTCCATTAAAATATAGTTCGTTACGTCTACGATATTATTAATTGACGAACTCCTGCTGCAATTAATCGATTTTGCATCCATTGAGGACTTGGTTTTACGGTAATATTTTTAATAATTTGTAAATGATAAGCTGGAGCGTCTCCTTCATCTTCAACTGATACTGTCATCCATGGATCTAATGAAGACGAATCACCTTCTAAAAATTCATCTGGTGTTAATGTATTTTCTAAATTATAAATAGCACCAATTTCGTGAACAGAACCTCTCATACTTAAAGCATCAGCGCGGTTAGCTGTAATATCTAATTCCACAATCGCACTATCTAATGCTAAAGCTTTTACAGCATCCATTCCAACTTCAATAGCATCATCTTCAAAAACATATATACCTTGTTCATATTCTTTTGGTACTAATGAAGAAGGAAGTCCTAATTCTTGAAGAGAACAAATCATCCCTTGAGACTCTACTCCTCTTAATTTTCCACGTTTAATTTTTATGACCACCAGCAATACGTGCTCCATGAGTCGCTACAATAATTTTTGACCTTTAGCAATATTTGGTGCACCACAAAACGATTTGTAATGGTCCTTCTTCGGCAACATCCACTGTTACAATATGTAGGTGATCTGAATCCGGATGATCTACCACTTCTAATGCACGACCTACGACTAATCCACTTAGTCCTTTCCCTGGAACAGATACACTATCTACTTCAATCCCAGTACGTGACATTTTTCTCCTAATTCTTGAGGAGTAATTGAACTTAAATCTAAATATTCATTTAACCATTCATACGATAATTTTCATATTCTCTTCTCCTTACTTCTGTGAATTGATTTAAGAAACGAACATCATTCGTATAAAGCGAACGAATATCTTCGATTCCATATTTCAACATTGCAATACGGTCTTGTCCTAATCCAAAGGCAAATCCACCATAAACACTTGAATCTACTCCAGCAGCTTCTAATACATTCGGGTGAACCATTCCAGAACCTAAAATTTCAATCCAACCTGTTCCTTTTACAAATCGAACAACCTTGTCCGCCACATTTGAAACAGCTAATATCACTTCTAAAGAAGGCTCCGTAAATGGGAAGTAACTTGGACGTAGGCGAACTTCACGTTCTTGACCAAATAATTCTTTAGCAAATGCAGCTAATGTTCCTTTTAAGTCTGCCATTGTAATATGTTTATCAATCACTAATCCTTCGATTTGATAGAATTGATGTGAGTGAGTCGCATCATCATTATCACGTCTAAATACACGCCCCGGACTAATCATTTTTAATGGTCCTTTAGAAAAATCATGTTTTTCCATCGTTCTTGCTGAACCGGAGAAGTTTGCGTACGTAGTAAATACTCAGGTGTAATATAAAAATGTATCTTGCATATCACGAGCTGGATGATCTTTTTGGTAAGTTCATCATTTCAAAATTATAGTGGTCTGATTCTACTTCTGGACCTTCTACTACTTGGTATCCTAATCCAATGAAGAAATCTTCTACTTCATCACTAACATGACTTAATACGTGTTTTTGTACCTACAGTCATTGGACGACCTGGCATAGTAACATCGATTGCTTCTTTACGTAAAAGATTCCACTAATGCTTTTGCTTCTAAGTCAGCTTTAATAGTTGTAATTTTTCTTCAATCACACTACGTAATTCGTTTGCATAAAGCTCCTACTTGTGGACGTTCTTCAGGAACGATATTTTTTTAATATTTTTAAAAACTTCCGTAATAGGTCCTTTTTCCTAATTGTTGCACTACGAATTTGTTCAACTTCTTTTAACGTTTGAACAGTTTCTAATGCAGCTAATACATCTTGACGAATCGCATCAAATTGTTGTTTCATTTCTGCTAAATTCATTTTTGTTTCCTCCTATAAATCATTTTAATAAACAAAAGTCCCTTACAATTCCTAAAAATTGTAAGGGACGAAATTTATCATGAGTACCACCCTCATTCCTGCATTGCAGGCACTCGGCGTTATTAACGGTAACGAACCGATCCATTATTCATCTGATTGAATCCCTAATGGCGACTTCGGAAGTGAAAAGTTGTAGATTTTCATGAAAGGCTTTCAGTCGCTGACCTTTCTCCCTAATAATGAAAATTTCTAAAAACCCTTTTCCATCAATGTCTTTAAATATATGTGTTATTTTATCAAAAGCTCTTATAAATTGTCTCAGCCTTAAATCATGATCTAAATTAGAATCTAATATTTCCATCATTTTTATAAAAAGATTTGAACTCCGATTACTACAATAATCAGTACAATCATCGCAATCATCCAAATGGTTAAAAAGCGATCATATCTTTCTAAAAAGGCTTTTTAGGAATTGGAGAATCATATAATTCAACCTCTTCACTTTCTTGAGATGTTCTATTATATGTTCTCGCAAGGCTTTTTCTTGTTAATAATGGTTCTTTTCGACATATCTTCTCCTATTAATGCAATGCAGCGTATTGAACAGCAATAATTGTTTTTAGCATCGGTGATTTCTCCATTGTGAATTTTTGGATCACTTCTTCCACTGGAATCCATTCAATGAAACAAATTCATCTTCATCTAATGGTGCAGCATTCTCTAATTTCTGAATTCCTTTTTGCTTCATACAAATGAATCTTTTTCATTACAATATCCAGGAGTTGGTACTAAATCAACTACTTTTTCCATTCATTTGCACTTTAATTGTGCTTCTTCTTCTAACTCTCTTTTGCTGCTTCTAATGCACTTTTCTCCATCATGATCTAATTTACCTGCTGGAATTTCTAATGTATGAGCTTCAATAGCTTTTACGATATTGACGAACTAATAAAATCTTTCCTTCTGAACAACAAGAACTGCTACTGCTCCATTATGTAAAAACAATATCTCTCGTTGATTGATTACCATTTGGAAGAGATACTACATGGTGTTCAACTGTAAAGATTGGTCCTGGTATTTCACTTCTTTTTGTACGGTTACTTCTGTAAAATCATTCATAAATACGCCTCCTTAATCATATTATAGCCTATCCCTTCCATTTAGCAATAAAAAGAAAGACTTCGGCTCATCGACAAATTCTGTTGGTGGATAAAATTTTAACACCAAATTAAGTCTTTACTTTTTAAATGAATATAGGAGAAAAATTAACGATTTAATCTATTTAATAATCTACCACAAACATAACTATGAACGAAATCTAGTTTTAACTTTGAGAATGAGTAGGGGCATGTTATCCGCGGCTAGCGGTTTGGGGGCTGTGAAATTTGATATTATTTTTCGCTTCCCCAATTCAACATGCCCATGGAGGCTCATTATCAAGTTAAAACGACTCTATCATACTTTCTTAAATCATAATGACTTTCTATTGACCGGGGTAAAAACAGCCCTTAATAATCTTAATTTCTTAATTTCATATTCTCAAAAATTTCGATATCCATATGCCACACGTTTAATCACTTTAATAAGATTATTCGTTCCTTCAATAGATCCATTGGAATATCCTGTCGTAAAGGCTTGATAAATCCCATCCTTAAAAACGTTTAAACACTTCAAACTTCTTCTTAAAATTCATAAGGTAATTGTCTCGGTATCTCTTTTATACATGTCATAAATGCCCTCATAATCTTTCTTCTTGTAGGCTTTTTCTAAGTTCTTGGATGAAATCATATGCATCTGATAACACTTCGTCAAAACTCAATAATTGTTCTACCAATTGCGATTGAGTAAGATAGGTTTTGAAGTGATAATTGTACCTTAATTTTTCTTCATCTAATTCATCGCTTGGTTTTTAACAGCAGTTTCAGTAGCGTTTCAATGTCTTCTGTTGCGTTGATTTCGCTGGAGAATTGTTTCATAATGACTACTCGGAGTTGATTAAAATTACGATTCATATGTTGAACGATATGGAATCGATCTACCACGATAACAGCGTTTGGAAATACTGTTTTAATAAGGTTTTGATAAGAAGCATTCATATCCATCACTAAATATTTTACTTTTAAACGTTGTTTACGGGAGAACTTCATAAAGAAAGAAATTAATTCATGAAGTGTTCTACCAGGTAAAATATCAATTAATTGACGATTTTCTCCATCTAAACAAAATGAAATTCATTTTTCCTTGTTGCGTTTTAACGCCTCTAAATATAAATGCTACTATAAGAATGTACACTTTCGGGAATTTAAAAATGTACAAAATTGATTCATCTGTCATAATGATATTGAGGTGAAAAATCGTTATGATAAAAATAGATGAAGCAATGGTTTTAAAACAATTCCAAGTAAATGAATTATCTGACTTACTAAAATTACGCATGATTATGGAGGCACAACAAATGAAACCTAATTTCTCTCTTTTAGCTAGAGAACTTCAGGTAGATCGTAGAACTGTAAAAAAATATTATAACGGCTTTACTAAACCTAAAAACTAAAGCTAGAAAATCAAAAATAGATTCATTACACCCAATAATTCAAGAATTACTGAGTGATAATACCTTACAAACCTTTTATTACAAAGCTAATTTATGGAGATATTTAGTAGAAAAATCATGATTTGACTATCAGTGAATCGAACTTTAGAAAGTACATTTTCAATCATCAAGAATTTTCAACAATATTTTTAATAAACGTCATTCTACTCCTAAACAACCAGCGATATTACGTTTTGAAACAGAACCAGGAGAACAACTTCAAATTGATTGGAAAGAAGATATCCGCTTTTACAACATCTGATGGAGAAATTCATTCTTTAAATATATTCGTCGGAGTGTTAGGATATTCTAGATATTCTGTGTATCTTCTTACATTAAATCGAAAAACAAGAAACTTTATTTCACGCTTTAGATAGTTTATTCGAAAAAAATTAGGAGGAGTTCCTAAAACAGTCATTAGTGACAATATGAAAACAATTATGGATGAAGCTCGTACAAATTATGCTTCTGGAAAAAGTAAATATAAAATTTGATCAATTTTCAAAAGATTATCAATTTCTCTTAAAACCATGTGTGGCAGGACGTCCTTCTTCAAAAGGAAAAGTAGAAACACAAATGAAACTATTAGATGAGATTCATGCCTATCAAGGGAAATTAACGTTGGAAGAATTAAATGAAAAAAATACAACAAATCAATTTAAGAAAAATATGGATATTCATTCAGGTACAGGAAAGAGCCCGATAACATTATTGAATATAGAAAAGACTCTTACAGCCTTTACCCACAAAAAGCCATAAGAAGTCTTTACCAACGTTACCGTCAACTACATAAAGTTAATCAGTCATCAATGATTACTTATCAATCCAATCAATATTCTGTACCAGCAGAATATATTGGGAAGTCTTTATTACTAGAATCGGATAACGAATCTCTATACATTTATGATAGCATAAAATTAGTCGTAATTCATCCTATTCGCAGTGATAAAAATTAAACTATCATCCTCATCATTACACGGAATTATTGCGTAAAAACAGCCATTTCGAAGCAATGAAGAGCTTGAACAACAAACTCAACATCAATTGAAAAAGATTGGAGATTTTTATCATCATGAAGCAAAATAGCCAGTATTTACGACTACAAGAAAATTTATTGTATTTAAATTTAAAAACAGATGCATCTTCATTTAGATCATATCCTTGATAGTAATGTATCTTTACTAGAAGGATTATTAAAACTAACAGATTATGAGATTGAAATCAAGCGAGAAAAATGTTCTAAACGCTATGGTAAAAGTAGCACACTTCCCTCATTATAAAACCTTAAAAGATTTTGATTTTTGATTTCCAACCCAATATTAACCAACATCAATTAATGAATTTAAGTGGATTAGGATTTATTGAGAAAAAGAGAATATCTTATTTTTTTAGGGAACAGTGGAGTTGGGAAAACTCATTTTAGCAACCGCTATTGGAATAGAAGCCGCTAAAGCACGATATTCTACTTATTTCATCAAATGTCATGAATTATTAACGAATTTACGACAAGCTCAACATGAAAATCGATTAGAATCTAGATTAAAAATTCTACACACGTTGTAAGTTGCTTATCATTGACGAACTAGGATATTTACCATTACATAAGGGAGATGAGCGATTACTATTTCAACTCATCGATAGACGTTATGAGAATAAAAAAGTACGATTATTACAACGAATCTTCCTTTTTGATAAATGGAATGAAAATTTTAATGACTCGTTTATTACGAATGCGATACTAGATCGACTATTACATCATTCTCATGTCATTCAAATTATGGGTGAATCCTACCGATTGAAGGATGTATTAAATGAGTAAAATTGTACATTTTTAAATTCCCATTTTTGTACATTTTTAGATTGACGTTTATACTCTAAATTCATCTAAACAAAGCACTTTAGGTAAATAGTTATATTGTTGCATTGTTTTTATTTTAAACTTCTTCATCACTCTTTCAACAGTCTTATCAGAGACTGAAAGTAGTTTAGCGATTGTTTTCTAGAGAAGTTTTCTTTTTAAATACAACATAATTTGGCACTCTAAATCATAAGAAATATTACTGTTTTTAGGAACAAGAGGGCAATCTGCCGCCCATGTCTTATGACAATCTTTACAGATGAATCGTTGTACTTTTAAGTCTAAAAGAGTTTTATTTCCATATAGATGAGGAATTCTAATTTTATGTTCCATAGGAGAATGTTTAATCACATTTTCACTAGAACAATATAGACAAGAAGTACAAGTTTTTGTCCAAGTCCCTTTAATTTTATAAATTGTTTCATTATTTTTCTGTTACGATTTCTAACCAATTTTTCATCCGTAATAAAATTTTCATCCGTAATAAAAATTTTTCTTCTGTTAATCTTTAATAATTTTCGTATCAATATGTCCATGAGAGAAATCCTCCTTTGATTTTTGTTTTTAGACGACTTAATCATAACTCAGTTTCTCTTTTTGTGACAGAAAAATCCTGTCGGTGATTTCACCAACAGGATCGTCGAAAACAACTAAGACTTCTTGTAGTAGTATGTTAGCCATGAGATTTGCTTCGCAAAGCTACTGGCGTCCTATACTACTATACAAAGAAGTCCTCTTCTCATACGTACCTTCATATCTTTTCGAAAAATGGAGAAGGACTTTTATAGTAGTATGCGTAAAAGTAGCCGAAAATCGGCTACTTTTTACTAGGAAAAATTGAGACCTAGTCTCAATTTTTAGCTATGAGATTTGCTTTGCATAAAGCTGCTGGCGTCCTATACTACTATACAAAGAAGTCACTTCGTAATTAAATCTCTGGGTAAATATCTTTCCACAGTTTTTTCTGGGTCAATTACAATGTATAAGTGACCATGCGTTCCAATAGCTGAACTTTGATATTTATTATCATTACCATCTTCATCAACTGGACTATAAGGGAAGTATACACGATCAGTTGAAACAATCACATCTGATTTTGGATGATCGCTATCTAAATATAAAATATCCATTAATTCGATATCACTATATTTTTAACACGCTCGAACATCCCTAACTCTAATCCACCTAAGTTAATGTCTTCAGACATTACATGGTCTGCTTCAGGAAACACTTCAATACGTAATGATTCACATGGATGAATTTCTTGAATTCACTTCCATTAATACGACCAAACGATGTTGTAACTTGTTTGATCCATAAATCTCAATTAAACGACGGTTAATCGTCCATGTTTCTCCGTTACGGAATACAAAAACGTAATCCTGACATTACTTTTTCATAAAAAGTCTCTCCTTTTTATGCATGTTCTCATCATTATAACCAGTGAAAACATCTTTTTATTCTTTACTCTTCGAATTTTACCATTGAACTTGAAGATTTTCAACGATTATACACTCTTTCCTCCAAGTGAGATGAAACATACGTTTCCAAACACTTCAGAATCATTAGAAATACTTTGTTCTAAAAATCATTTTTCAACTCGTCTTTAATACTTGCCCAATGATAGGACCTTTTTATCTAATTTTAAAATACGAATAATATCATGTCCGTTCAATTGAATATCATTCATCGAACAAATCGGTAATGACTGATAAGTTCCTTCTAACCTCTCATGGATTCACTCTTCCCTTTGAGCAATCAATAATTGCTCTACTTCACAGGCAACTTTATATGGACAATCATACGCTCAAAAAGAAATTCCACTCATCTTCTTTTCGTGCACGATAAGTTTTTATATCCAACCAATACATCTCGAATTTGTTCATTAGATGATTTCCATGATTTTAATAAGTGAGTCACTTCTTTATCACTCAAATTCAATGCATCTACGAATAAAATCCAAGCTTGTAAAACGCTCATTTCTTTTATAGGAAACTCCGCTAATTTTTAAAAGAATTTCACCTTTTTCCCATCAAATAATGGACAAGCTTGATATAAGCCCGTTTCAACAAATAATTGTAACGCTTCTTTACGATGACCGCTTTGAATCATTTTTTTCAAATTCAACTTTCATTCGTTCAACTGCAACTTTTAGATAAATTCATTTTTAAAAGAGAAATCGCATTTTTCGTTTCCTCTTCAACTTGAAATCCTAACTGACCGACAAAACGCACTGCACGAAACATTCGTAATGCATCTTCGTTAAAACGTTCTTTTGCATCGCCGACACAACGAATACATTGACGTTCTAAAATCCCAATACCATCGAAAAATCCATCAATTGGTCATCAATTCCAATCGCTAATGCATTAATCGTGAAATCACGTCGTTTTAAATCCTCTTCTAGCGAGCGAACAAAGGTCACTTTATCCGGATGTCTAAAAATCTTATAACCTTCTTCTGTTCGAAAAAAGTTGTAACTTCTACAACCTTCTTTTATGATAGATAACCATAACTGTTCCATGTTCAATCCCTACATCTACTGTATGAGGAAAAATTTCTTTAACTTCTTGTGGAGTAGCACTGATGGCGATATCTACATCTGAAATAGGCTTATGAAGGAGCATATCTCTTACGGAACCACCAACTATAAGCTTCATATCCAGCATCCACCAATTGTTGCATCACAGGTAATGCTTCTAAAAAATAATGGTTCTTTTTGAATAGACATTCACTCGCCTCTCTCTTATTTTTCTAGTTCTTTTTAATTTTGCTGTTAATTTTATAAATAACTCTTGATTGCCACTTTCTAACGCTTGATCAATTTGCGTTAAAATTTCTTGTTTTAAGACATCTGTTTGAATTTCTGCTAACGCTTGATGAACTTCTCGTCCGAAGAGCTTTCCTCTTCATAAAAAGGATTCTTCTCTAGTATACCAAATTTTACCATAGTTAAGTAAGCATCTTCGAATTCCATTTCAATATAGCATTCTTCTTCCAATTCAAACGAATATCATGGAATGCTTGTTCCGGATTATTAAAAACGTGTTCCTGCTTTTATAAAAATAAAAAGATTCATCAGGCGCTTTATCTGTCGAAAAACCACATCCCTTTTTGGTGTACAATCTACTTTTTCCACAAAAATGAATTTGTTTTAGTAATAGTTCATGATTTTAATAAATAATTTAAAATCCATAGTGCTTCTCTTCTTTTTTTAAAAGCATGATTCGATACAAAACCATGAAATAAACTTTTTCTTATCTTCTAAACTTGGTTGAAACATCATTTCCACTCCTTATGCTTCAAAAATATTGTTGTAATTCTTGTAAATCCTCATTTAATGGTTCTAGATTTTTGTCCATGTTCTAACCATTCTTTTGCTTCAACAACTCTACCTTCCTCTCGAAGGAATCTTACATAATCAACAATAAAGTCTACTGAATCTTCTAATTCAACACTAGCTTTTTGATAAAAATTCCAATGCTTCTTCAAATTCTTCCAGACCTCTTTGGATCTTGCCATTAAATAGAAAAATTTGCCCATTTTCTAAGCCTTCTTCTATTTCCGTTGCTAAAATATCTTGAACTTCTTCGAACTCTTCTTGATATAATAAGACTTCTATAAGCTTGCATAATTTCAAATGATTCAGGGATAATTCATATGCTTGCTTTAGCGCTTCCTGTCCTTTTTCCATTTGCCTAATGGATAAATAACCACGCTCAAACTAAAGAATGGGTCTTTCTCATATGGATAGTTTCTGTGATTTTAGATAAGCTCATAATCGCTTTTAAATACTCATGTTTATACATTTGAATATGACTTATTCCTAGTAAAAGCTTCGTAATGTTCTTCATCACGAGATAAGATTTCTTGATATAATTTTCTGCATGGTCATAATTTCCTACTTGGACATCATGCTTTGCAATAGTCATCATAATTCATTCAAAGCCGATTCTAATCCTTCATCGGATACTAGTTCTTGTAAAGGTTCGTCATTTCCAATTTCCAAAAGAAGCTTCCACTAATAATTCTCTAGCTCTATTTTTCTTCACCAGTTTCTCAAATGGAATTTTTAAAAATCTTTCCAAATACTGCGCACTCTTCCATCGAGACCAGACTCAAATAATAAAGTGCCGAGATAAAATCTAGATGATTTCTTCCGGAGCTAATTCTTTTGCGAGTAATAATTTTCTTTCAGCCACATCATAATAACCTTTGTGCTTTATATAACTCTGATAAAATTACTGAAAAACACTTGGATAATTTGGATTATCTTCAGGAATATCATATAAAACAGATAACGCTTGGATCATACTCGCCTTGATTCACCATATTTCAGCTAATAAAATAGTCAAGCTAGATTCTTCGTAGGTTCAAATTGAGTTAATAATAAATACGCCTGTCTTGCTTCATCAAAAATCCACTACTTGCACTAAAATGCAGCTAAATCGATTAATTCCTCTATTTGATTTTTCAGTTACTTCATTCATAAACTGATGGAAAAAGTGAATATACTTTTTCTAATTCTTGTTCTTCTAATGCATTTTGGAATTTGTTCAACAATTGATTTCATAGTTTCTCCATTTCTGTAGAGCAACAAAAAGATGCCATATTGATTTAACTCTAATATAGCACCTTTATGAAATAGTTTCTATGAAAATATCATAATAAACTGATTAGTTTTTGACAGCATCTTTCAAAAGCTTTTACCTGCTTTGAATGCAGGAACTTTGCTTGCTTCGATTTTGGATTTCTTCACCTCGATTGAGGGTTACGTCCTTTACGAGCAGCACGTTCACGTACTTCGAAGTTACCAAAACCGATAACTGTACTTTTTCACCTGCTTGTAATGCTCTTGAATTGTTTTCGAATAATGCATCAACTACTGCTGAAACATCTTTCTTGTTAATTGCGTAGCTACGCGATCTACTAATTCTGCTTTATTTGCCATGTTAGTTTCACCTCCATCACACAAGAAATAATTCAGTACTTATTGAGTGGTCCAATAATACGGAAACCTAACTGATGATTTCTAGACAAGTATACCATTTGATTGGCGGACTTTCAACGAATAATACTAGGAAATTATCATTTTCTTTGACGAACAATCATAAGAATTGGTGTTCCTTCAAATCCAAAGGCAGCACGAATTCGATTTTCTAAGAAAACGTTCGTATGAAAAAAATGCATTAATTCACATCATTTACAAAAACAACAAATGTTGGGTGGTTGAATTGCTACTTGTGTCATATAGTAAATCTTCAATCGATTTCCTTTATCTGTAGGGAGTCAGATTCATTGCAATAGCATCCATTACATACATCATTTAAAATCGATGATGAAATCGTTTCGAACGAACTTCATGAATTTCCTTTTTAATAATGGTGCACCTCTAACCAATCTTTTGTTTTGTTTTTAGCTGAAACGAATAAAAATTGGTGCATAAGATAAGTATAGGAATTCTTTACGAATATTATCTTCAAACTCTTTAAAAGTTGAATTATCTTTTTCTAAAGTATCCCATTTATTCACTAAAATGATAACACCTTTACCCGCTTCATGAGTGCATAACCTGCGATTTTCTTATCTTGTTCTTGAAATTGCTTCTTCCAGCATTCAAGACAACACAAACAATGTCACTACGTTCAATCGCTCTTAACGCACGTAAAACGCTGTATTTCTCAGTAGATTCGAAAACACGTCCTTTTTACGAATACCGGCTGTATCAATCATTTTAAAGATAGTCAGCCTTCTTCGTCCGTAAAGCTTGTATCAATGGCATCACGAGTTGTTCCTGCAACATTCGATACAATAACACGTTCTTCTAACATTGCATTCACTAAACTCAGATTTTCCTACATTTGGACGACCAATAAAAACTAAAACGAATCACATCCGTATCATCTTCTTGATCATCATGTTCAGGAAATGCTTTTACAGCTGCATCTAATAAATCTCCAAGCCCTCAAAACCATGACTTCCTGAAATTGGAAATGGTTCTCCAAAAACCTAATGCATAAAAATCAAAAATATCGGAACGTAATTCTGGATTATCCACTTTTATTAACGGCTAATAATACGGGTTTTATTCGTACGATAAAGCATTTTAGCAATATGCTCATCCGTTGATGTTACACCTTCTTTAACACTTGTTAAGAAAATAATAACATCTGCTTCTTCCATTGCAATTTCAGCTTGCATACGAATATTCGACATAAATGGTTCATCAGTGATATCAATACCACCTGTATCAATAATATGAAATTGATGTCCCTAACTCATTCACCTTCAGAATAAATTCTATCTCTCGTTACTCCACATATCTTCTACAATCGAAATTCTTTTCACCAACAACTCGGTTGAAAATTGTAGAACTTCCCAACATTTGGACGACCTACAATCGCAATAACTGTGTTGACATCAAAATTCCTCCTTTCTCAAAATGAGGCTGGGGTTTTTCCCAACCTCACCCAAATTCTACATATCTATTAGTCTTCAACAACTAATTCAGATAATTGTTCACTAAGCGATCTGCTAATGAAAATGTCACATCTTCTTCAGGTAATACATATCCCTTCTACAACTTCTCAACTTCAGGTTTTTCAACAACTGGAGCTTCTTCTAAAAGCTTTAATACTTAATGAAATACGTTTTTCAGCTTCATTTACATCTAAACTTTAACAGTTACTTCTTGTCCTACTTGAAGAACTTCTTGAGGAGTTGCGATATGTTTATGAGCAATCTGAGAAATGTGAACTCAATCCTTCACTCCAGGAATAATTCAACAAATGCACCAAATGCTGCAAAACGTTTAACAGTTCCTACTAATGTAGAGTCAACTGCTGCACGTTCAGCAATATTATCCTCAAGGTCCAGCAACTGTTTCTTTAATAGATAGAGAAACACGACCTTTTCAGCATCTAATCCGATTACTTTAGCTTCTAGCAGTTTGTCCAACTGCTAAGAAATCACTTGGTTTTGATACATGTTCATGAGAAATTTCAGAAAACATGAACTAATCCATCAATTCCCACTAAATCGATGAAAGCACCAAAGTTTGTTGAAACGAGCAACTTTACTGAACAACTGCTCCTTCATAAAGCAGCTTTAAACGCAGAAGCACGTTTAGCTGCTTTTTCATTCTGCATCGATTTCTTTACGAGATAAAAATTAAACGATTATCCGCTGGTAAAATTTCAACGATATCAAATACGAATGTTTGTCCTTTAAATTGTTTTAAATCTGAAACGAAGTGGTCAGAAATCATTGAAGCTGGAACAAATGCACGAACACCGGCATCTACTACTAATCCACCTTTAACAACATCTTTAACAGTTCCTTCTACTTGTTCATGATTATCTGCTTTAGCTTGAAGTTCTTCCCAAACTTATGAGCATCTACACGACGTTTTTGAAAGTAAGAAACTACCATTTTCTTTATCTTTAATTGGTTTAATAACTACTAAATCTAATACATCTCCCACTTTACAACATCTTCTAATTTTTCAAATGGAGTTGCTGATAATTCATTAAAAGGACGACACCTTCAACACCTCCACCAATAATACCAACGATAGCTTGTTTATCTTGTAAAACAAGTACTTCTCCTTGAACTAAGTCTCCAACTTGGATATCTTTTTACATATCAAGCGCATCTTGCATTGTTTGTAATTCTGACATTTAACTTCCTCCTATTACGCAACCATTCATTCGAACGAAAAATAATCCTAAAATATATTTTTCTCCTTTTACATCATATCACTATTTCTTTCACAATTCTAGTAATATCCTTTGAAAATAGGGCTATACTATTGGTTCTTTTTGAATTAATGCAGTAACTGTTTTTACACATCTTCAATCGTCATTTTAGTTGTATCAACCTCTATAGCATCATCTGCTTTTTCAGTGGAGATTCTTTGCGAGTAGAATCAATATAATCACGACGTCGAATATCTTCCACCAATTCCTCATAAGACATCTCAATGCCTTTTCTTGATTTTTCGATATATCACGTTTGGCACGTTCTTCTACACTTGCTACAAGAAAAATTTTAATATCTGCTTGAGGAAGTACAACTGTCCCAATGTCTCTTCCATCCATAATGATCGAATGATTTTTCCGCAATTTCTTGTTGTCAAATGAACTAATCTAGTACGAACTTCTTTTAGTGCAGAAACTGCTGATACATTTTTAGTCACTTCCACACTTCTAATCTCATCTGTGACATCTTCCCCATTCATAACACACTTTGTTTTCCATCTTTCATTGTAAAACGAATTTTCAATATTTTGAACTAACTCATTAATAGCATCATGGTCTTCTAATGAAATATGGTTCCGTAAAACTGCTAATGTCACCACGATACATCGCATCTGTATCTAAATATAAAAAGTGATTTTTCTTTCGTAATTAATTTTGAAATAGTACTTTTTCCCCAGATGAAGCATAGTACATCAATTGCAACTTGCATAACATATATCTCCTTTTAAATTTTTAACTTTTCCCTATAACAACCTAAAAGGCTGGACTTGCTGCCCAGCCTTAGCTATTAATGTCTTGGTTGATAATACTTTTTAATTGCATTCCAGGTGAAATATTATTCGATGTTAATCCATTAATCGATTTTAACGTCAACATCCATTCCATGATTCACTGCAATTCTATATAATGTTTCACCAGCCTGAACAGTATAACTTCCATATGCACCATTTTGAGTAGTAGGTGTTTCAGGCGTATTCTGCTCTCTTTGATTATTTTGTTGCTGTCTTGAATTAGATGATGAAGTTGTAGTATTCACATTTGTTGTAGAAGCTGTTGTTTCAACTGTAGTTGTTTCTGCAGTAGTTGTTTCTACTACTTTTGTCAACATAACTTCATCTGCTGTACGAGGTTTAACCTCAGCTTTTGAACTGACCAATAGAACCACATCATAAATAATAATGGAATACTACTACTACAATGAATACAAATAGTAGTACACTTAATAAAGGTGCTGATGCTTTACCATTAGCATTACGAGCACTACGTGAATACTGACGTGCTTTTTGCGTATCTTCACCAAATTGGCGATCCCATGGTTGCTCTTCTTCTTTTGGGGTTTTCTTTCATTATTTAAATTATCTGTCATTAAAAATCCTCCTAAATTCAACCACTGTCGTCGATTAGACTTTTCTCATATAAAACATAGCATATTTCATCTATAATATGCAATCTTTTCCTTCTCTACATTGTATGTTTTAGCATATTTTTAGTATTGTCATCGCTAAATATTTTTGAAAATTTTTAAAAATATCAGAAACTTTACAATAAGTATAAATAACTATTAGAAATGGAGCTCTCATATGAATTCATTACAACTCATTTATGGAAAAGTCGATTGTGAGAGTTGTATTGCCTGCGGTATTGTCAGTTGAAAGCTAGCAATCTTTTTGAGTACGATACTGATGGAATAGCTTTTATGAAACAAGATAATAATAGCCGAGGCCTCCTATTCCTGAACAAGAAATAGAAAACTTTAAAAAGCCTATACTCACTGTCCAACAGAGCTCATTAAACGAAAAACTCTCCTTTTTAATTCCTTTAAAAACAATTCGGCAGCAGATACCTTTCGTATAACTGCTGCCGTCCTTTCTACTATTAGAAAAGTCAATTTACGACAATACACGCATTAAGAACTCTTTTGTTCTTTCTTTTTGCGGATGTAAAGATTTGCTCTGCAGTTCCCTCTTCAGCACAACTCCTTTATCCATAAAGATAACACGGTCACTGACATCTCTAGCAAATTCCATTTCGTGTGTCTAATAATCATTGTTAATCAGTATGAGCTAAACTCTTCATTCTCTCAAAAACTTCATTTACCATCTCTGGATCTAATGCAGAAGTCGGTTCGTCAAATAATAATACATCAGGTTGCATTGATAAAGCTCTGTGCGATTGCTACACGTTGTTTTTGTCCACCTGATAATTGACGAGGACGAGCATTTAAGTACACTCATTCCAACTTTTTCTAAGAAGCCTTTTGCAATTTCCTCAGCTTCTTCTTTTGATTTTTCAACACTTTGATAGGATCCCACTGTACAGTTTTCTAAGTACATTTAAGTTGTTAAATAAAATTAGTGTTGGAGCCATTCCTAAATGCGTACGATATTCATAAACATTTTTATCTTCGTCTAAAAATATCCGTTATATAAAAATTTCACCAGAAGTTGGTTTTTCTAATAAGTTCACTGTGACGTAACAATGTTGATTTTCCCGAACCAGAAGAACCAATAATCGTTACTACTTCCTCTGCACTGAAAATGGAAATATCTTTTTAGGACTGCATGGTCCCGAATACTTTATTTAAAATGTTTAATCGTTACTACTTCTTGACTCATGATTCTTATCCTTTCCCTTTTCGTTTTTCGTATACAGATGCCATTGAATTAGAATTTAACGGATCTGAATGAATAATTTCATAATTATCTGGACCGTCATTCTACGTTCAATATAACGTAAAATTTGTGATTAAAACTGTTGTCATAATGAAGTATAAAATCAATGTGACAAGAGATGTTTCAAAGTAACGGAAGTTTGCTCCCGCAACTGTTTTTGTTGCAAAGTATAATTCTGAAACTGAAATTACGTTTTAATACTGAAGTATCTTTAATGTTAATAACAAACTCATTTCCTGTCTTGGGCATATTACGAATAACTTGTGGGAACACGACATTCATCATTGTTTGAGTAGTGTCATCCAATTGCTTGAGCTGCTTCTAGGTGTCCTTTGTCGATAGAAATAATTCCTCCACGAACAATTTCGAGACATGTAAGCACCAGTGTTAATCGATACAATGAAAATCGCAGCAAACGTACGATCCATATCAATCCCAAACGCTAACGCTGATCCATAATAAATAACCATTGCTTGTACAATCATCGAGTGTCCCTCTGAAAAACTCTGCAGTATAAGCTGTTAAAATCTAGCATTATTATTTTTAAAGTAATTCTTTTTGACCCTTTTTCTGGCATTGGAATAGTTTTTACTAATCAATTACCAATCCGATTCCTGTTCCAATAATTGTCCCAATAATAGAAATATATAAGGTTACCCAAGCTCCATTTTAGAAACATTGGTAAATTATCTTGTATAATTTTGATAATCCATTCAATATTCATCTTTTGCCCTCTTTCTAGTTATGTATCTAGAAGGTTTCCCTTCTAGTTTAATAAAATATGTTAGTTAGCTGCAGGTTGATTTTTGATTGCTTCATCCATAATTTGTTGACGTTCATCGTCAAATTTCTGATAAAGCTTTGTTAATAGCGTATCTTTTAATGGGCTATTTTTCAATCCAACAGCTGTATCTGTATCTTCATCACTTGCTTGAATCCATCCGTTAATTTAATCATCACGAAATCTGAATTTGCAGCTTGGCAGAAACACCTTCTGGTAATTCAGAAACATATGCATCAATTGTTCCAGCTTGACCTGCTACACGCATTGCAGGAAGTTATCCATTGCAGGTTGTTTTTGCAACTCCTGGAATTTTGAGTCAATGACACTATAGTGGAAAGTATTCAATTGTCCAGTTACTGGCTCTGAGAAATCGCCAATGTTTTCGCTTGTTCAAATTTGCTACCTTTTTAACAATCATCACTAATTGTGATTTGTAATAATTATCTGAAAAATCAATTGCTTCTTTTCTTTCAGCAGTTGGACTCACTTACCAGCTATGATTGCATCTAGTTTTGCAGAAACAACGCCTGGTGTTAAGCCATCCCACTCAGTTTTTACAATTACTAATAATTCTTTAATGTACAACACGTTTAGCAATTTTCAACGTCATATCCGCCAGCATAATCATTTGTTCCTTTGGATTTTCACTCCGCCATTAGCATCTGTTTGTTGTGTCCAGTTAAATGGAGGATATCCCTTCCATCCCAACTACTAATTGGTTGTGAAGATTTACTGCACATGCTGCTAAACCTAAACCGATTGCTACAGTTAATAACCCTTTTTAATAAATCATAAAAATCCTCTCCTCTTGGCTATAAACTCTCAGGACTCAAATAAAAAGAGATTACGAACAAAGGTTCGCAATCTCTCCTGAATGAACTCTTATCCTAAAAAGTGTACAGAAAAATTAGCATAAACTGCTTTTGCCCGGTAATTGATTGCACTTCACACTGTTCTGGGCGAGAGTGTGACGGTGACTGACCTATTAGACCAGCCCCCAACATGGCTTTTGCTACATTTCTCGCGAAATCCCTTTCCGTAATCACGTACTTTTGTCATCCGCGCCTCAAGTTCCAATAACCATTTATTTAATTTGTAAAGTTATTGTAACAAAATGAAAATATGATGTCAACTATTTTTCATTAAATTTTCATCATTAATTTTGTGTTGGAGAAGTACTACTTAATAATTGTTCATATAAGCAAACTCGATTTTGTACATCTCCTGCTCACAAGACAATAACAGCATCTTTATAGACCAATAACGGTGAAACATTTTCAATTTTTAAAACTGTGCTCCACCTTCAACTAGAGCTGCTAAATCTTCAATCGAGACTTTTCCAGATTTTTCACGAACAGAGCAAAAATATCACACGTATCTATCCGCTAATGATAATGCTTGGGCAAATTCATCTAATAAAGCAATTGTTCTCGTAAATGTATGTGGTTGGAATACAGCAACAATTTTCTTTGTGGGATATCTTTTTGTCTTGCAGCATCTAATGTTTGCACAATTTCAGATGGATGATGTGCATAATCATCAATCACTGTAATTTCTTTTGATTTTTCTCAGAGAAACGACGTTTTACTCACCAAATGTTTTTGATTCATTTGCCAATTCTTCTGGATTAAAATGAGTTTAAGTAGTAGAATATAATAATCGCTGGTGCATTTAAATATTATGTGTTCCAAATGTTGGAATATCAGATTTACCATAAATTTCCCATGGATATAAACATCAAAATGGCTACCTTCTGTATCTTTTTCTATATTTTCAGCTACAACATCGTTTTCTTTAGTAATTCCATAATAAGTAATTTAGAGGTTGTTACATCTAACTCCACGTAATCTTTCATCATCCCACAAGCAATAATTCCTTTTTCCTTGACGACCAAATGATTCAAAGGCGCTTTGAACATCATCAATATCTGTATAATAATCAGGATGATCAAAAATCGATATTTGTCATAATGGCACAATCTGGTTTATAAGCCATAAATGAGCGTTTATATTCACACGCTTCTAGTACAAAGTATTCAGATGCTTCTACTCCATGTCCTGATACCATCACCAATTAAATAACTCGTTGGTTCCATTACGCATAAAAACATGCGCTAATAATCCTGTTGTACTTGTTTTTGCCATGAGAACCAGTAATGCGCAACACTTTGGTATCCCACTAATAATTCACCTAAAAAATTTATGATAACAGAATTACTTCAATCCCTTTTCACGTGCTGCTACTAATTCTTCGTGACTATCTGGAAAAGCATTTTCCAACAATAACAACCATGCTTCTTGAATATTATCTGCCTAAACGAAACATTTTTGATTCCCGCATCTTCTAAGCCTTTTTGAGTAAAGAAATAATTCTCAAGTCAGAACCTTGAACAGAATATCCTATACTCCATGTAATACTAAAGCTAGCACTCATTCCTGAGCCTTTTATACCCGTAAAATGATAAATTTTACTTTTATCCATGATAAATTCCGCTTCCTATGTTTACTATTTACTATATGGTAATGTATCTTTTCCTTGTTCTTGTTCCATAATCCATGATAATGAACGATTCGTGCTCTTCTTTGTTTTTCCTGGCAAGGTTTGCAATTCAGGAGCTAAAACTTCCATCGCTTGCGTATCAGGTAAATGATTTAATAATGTTTCTTGCACTATATGTGTCGTTGGAAGATTTGATTGAAGTTTTGTTACTTTTTCGAGGATTTCTCCACTACTTTTGCGATACTTCCACTTCTTCCACCTTAACCAAGGTGTTTCTTCACTTGATTAATAATTCCTCAGTATTCACTCTCAAATTTTCTTCTAATACTTCATAAGAATTTGTATTTGAGAAGGTGGTGTCATCCCTTTTAAAATGGATGGAACAGTTGAAGGTAGTAAACGAGTTCGAGTTGGCTTTTCTTGTAAAAACTACGCCATTTCTCGATTATTCCCTCTTTGACTACTTTCTTTAAAGATTGGAAAATTCCATCTCTTGTTTGAGGAGCATCTTTTTCTTCCAGCAGATTTTTGTTGCTTTGAAAAAGGCAAATAATGTTCCACAATCGTTTCCTGTTCCCTGTCTTGATTTGTTTCAAAGAAATTTCTTCTTTTGGGTGTAAATAATTTGGAAAATCTACCCATTTTCTTTTGGACTTTTGTTTATTTGGTAAATATTGATTACTAATCTCTCTGATCGAACGATGGTTATCTGACAATAATTCTCTCCTCTTCGATTTTTAACGCTTTAAACGGCTCTCAATAACAGCATCATCATTTTAACACTAAAATTCCTAGCAGGTGCATTTTTCTAGACCCCTGAATTCACGAGCAGAACATAACATTCCGTGACTTTTCTACCCACGTAATTCTCCTGACCAAATAATACTTCCATTTGGCATTACAGTTCCTGGAGTAGCTACTACAACTTTTTGTCCTGCTTTTACATTTGGAGCTCACAAACAATTTTGTAATACAGTATCTTGGCTAACACGTGTTTGTGTACACATGTAAATGATCTGAGTCTTCATGAGAACACAAGATTCCACATCCAACTACTAAAAGTATCTTTTTGGAGATAAATCTAATGCTTCCCCATCAAATCCAGCTTCTTGGATTAATGATTTCCTGAGTGCTTGTTCTTCCTCTGATAAAAATTGTTGTCCTGCTTTTTCAAAACGAATATAATTTGAAATTCCTGCAATATTGTAACCAATCACTGTATTTGTTTTTCATCAAATACACGTGTTACTCCATTTTTGTTTCAATTGCAACATCATAACGACTTGCCGCTCCTGATGTTAGTAATAATGTATCCTAGAAATACCTTCTTGATTATAAAAACTTAACCACTAATAATCTCCTTAAATTTATTTTTAAAATTAATTTGTTCTTCCATCTAAAAATTGTATCAACTGTACTACGATCTAAGCACAGGTGTTTGGATAACCATTTCACGTGCTGCTTCATGAGTCTTTAATCGAAAACATTGTTTGATGCGTATGAATATAACGAGCACATACCCCAATCACCGTCTTGGAACTCCTTGATTCATTAAGTGAGCTTTTTCCGGCATCTGTTCCACCTTGAAAACAAAGTATTGGAATGGAATGTTGAGTTAAAAGCGGTATCTTCTAAAAATTCCTTCATACGCGGTGATGTAATTAAACCTGGATCTAAAATTCTTAATAAAAATCCTTGTTCGATGTCCAAATGTATCTTTTTGAACCTGTTAAATCATCTGCCTAGAACAATCTACCGCAAAGAATAAATCCAGTTGAATTTTTGTAACGCTTGGTCCTGTACCACGTAGTCCAACTTCTTCTTGAACATTTGCTCCAGCAATTAATGTGTTTAGTAATGCTTCATTTTCAATTCACGTAAAACTTCTAAAACTACCAGTACAACCATAACGATTATCCCATGATTTTGCAATCATTCGTTTTATTCGCTGTCCAGAATTGTTTTCCACCTAACGGTACAATTGTATCTCAGGACGAACTCCGTATTCTTCTGCTTCGTCCTTTGAAGTAAATCCAGCATCAAATAAAATATCTGTTACTTTGACCGTTGCTTGTTGCCCGCCAGCCGCACGTAATAAATGTGGAGGAACAGAGCTAGAAATTACAGGATAATCTCGCTTTACGAGTTTGCAATGTAAATCGTTGCGCAGAAACGACATGGATTCCATCCACTAACGGGCTTACTTTTAACAAACCTGTTGCGGTAATATTGGTTACCATAAATCCAACTTCGTCCATATGTGCTGCAATCGCATAATGAGATGCATTGGCATCTTTATGTTCACGAACCCAAAAATCCCACCTAAACCATCTTGCTCGATACGATCGACTAACGGTTCCAATTCTTTTCTCATGTAAATTCTCGAACATCTATGTCCACTTGTTGATTGTAATTCTGTTAAAGTTTTAATTAAACTTTCTGTTTTCTTTTCCATTGTTCTTGCCTCCATAAGAATAGCTCTAATGTCCCGTTCCCAGTCCTTTCAGAGCTCCTTTTAACGTCACTCTTTGTGTGAGAATATTTCTCTTTTTAGGCTGACGCTATTTTATATAAATCTAGAACTGCCGGTTTTGGCATCTGCATTCATATTGCACCAATTCTTCTTGTTCTTTGCAGTAATGCCACCGCAATATACATAGCCTACTAAAATCTTCTTGTTCAATGTATACGAGTTCCATTTCAATCCATGAACCTTCAATCGTGCCTACAACAGTAAACAAACGACGAACATTCCCTACAATAACAGTCATTGACTAGCTTCTTTTTCATAAAATTTAGAAATAAGCCATGCCCTAGAAAAGCTCCAGTTGCAAGAAAAATCCTGCTTTAAAGATGATTGATTTTTGACATATTCCTCACTCCTCTATTTCACTTCATAGGGATGACGTTCTTTTGGAAAAATTGCTTCCCACTCAGTAAATTGGATGTCCTTTGCAGAAAACTTTTTCTTCATATTCAGTCATCATTTGCCTTCAAACTCTACTTGGTGTAAATCTAACCACACTTGTTTTTAAAATCATTCAAATTGAGAGAACGAAGCTAAACTATATTCAAATAAGCCTCGATTATCTGTTTTTAAAATGAATTTCTCCCTCTAGTGGTAATACTTGTTCATATGCTTTTAGAAAATCTTCATGAGTCAAGCGTCTTTTAGAGCATGTGACGTGTGAAGTACTGGATCAGAGAAATTCAAATAAATTCGATCCACTTCACCATCTTCAAAATAATCTGTCACCGTTCCACCATCAATATGTAATAATTGTAAGTTTGGAACTTGGGCAGCTAAAGCTTTTCTAATGCAACGACAATCACACTTGTTTTTGAATTTCAATTCCAATATAATTAATATCTGGATTTTTTCGTAGCCATTTCACTGACAAATTGACCTTTCCTGAACCAATTTCAATATGAATCGGATGTGTCATTTCCAAAACAGCTCTTTCCAACGTCCTTTCCATTCTTCTGGATTTTGAATCACCATTTCTGGATGAGCTAATAATGTATCTTTTGGCCACGGTTTTATTTCTTAAACGCAATTTAATACTCCTCTTCTTTCATCAAACGATGATTATAAATTGATTTTACAACTAAAATCTTTTCATTCATTTCATAATAACGACCTTCAAAATGACTTTTCTTAATAAAGTTTAAACAATTCATTAGTGCATACCATTCAATTCGTTGGTAAATATTCGTTGATAAGTTGAACCCATAGGCATCTAGCCATTCACCCCATTGATGAACAGGAATGTATTGAGTTAAAATCATCGTTAAAAATCCGATACAGGGGTCTGCTAAACGAACCATTTCCCAATCAATTAAATATAATTTATCATTTGCCAATAAAAATTACGACGATCTAAATCTCCATGACAAACTGTTTTTCCTGCTTCTAATACAAGCGGTAATGTTTCTTTTAAATAATTTAACACTTCTGATAGAAACGATGACTTTGTAACCCTGACTGCAAAATTTTCTAAATAATCTTCAATGAAATGCTGAGCGGTATGTTCTTCGCCTTGAATTTTTGAAGCGTGTTAATAGTAAATTAGGAGATTGATGGATTTCTTTTAATAAATCAATCACTTCCATCGAATTCATTTCTTCAGTTGTTAAGGATCGACCATTTAACCATTCTTGAGCTGTTAGAACATCTCCATTTCCAGCTCTTTTTGGTCCACATTAATTTAGGGGGCAATTCCTCAGCCTGATAATGCAGCTAAAAATGGGAAGAATTTCTTTTAAAGACTCTCTCCTGCGCTCTCACTGCCATATAGGCTTGTCCGGTATCTCCTCAATTGGATGCTAAATCCCATCCGGCATCCATATTTTGTTCACATTTCTGTCCCTACCGACCACTTTCTTGAGTTTATTCGTTATCTTTCATTGTATGCTGTCCCAATGGTTCCGTCGAGCTTCACAGCAAATCTATTTTTAACGTCTTTTCTTTTTCATTTAAACGTGGTTTTAAGTAACCATATAAGAATATTGCTGATAATATTGGATACCATACAAGCCCAGATAGTACAAAAACATTTCTCGAAAACTAAAACTGTTAATAAGCTAAGTGTATGGTACTTGCTCAATGACTAGTGTAAAACAACCCCAATAAAATCATCCATCATTTCCTTTTGGTTCATATCAAGGAATGAATATAAATCGAATGAGCTTTTTGGATGTTTTATATAAGGAAGCAAATTGGAAACAATACTACTATCATTATCGATTGAGTGCCATTATCAATACCAAATCGAACTAGCAGGTGATAATAAAACTGTCGCTCTACAATCATTTGAAGGAATACTGTAACATAATTGGAACTTCTTAATGCTGTTCGAACTAATAAATAACGATATGGATGAATCCTATTCGGTGTTAATTTTTCCAACAAAAATATCTAATGATTGATTCCGTTTTGCTTGATGTTTCTTTAAAATGGAACATCTACAAATAAAAAGCAATCACTCTAAAAATTCTTTGTTGACGCATTTGTTCATGCACAATCAATTCATTCCATACAAAATGCCAGCAGCTGATGCAAAAACGATAAAGTATTATTGAAGAACCATCAATACTAAAGCCATCAATGAGTGAAAAAATATTTGGAATAAGAAAGAATGCCAAATAAACAAATACTATTTTACTAATATAGGTGCTAGGATTATAATAAAATTTTTCAGCAATTTCACCGCTTCCAACACAGATTTTGAACCATAAAATGGAATCCTTTTAAAGATAATAGCGTTACAAAAATATCTATAGAATGGAATCGTTCCATTTCATATGCTTCATAAAAATTGGCAACACAAAAATCGTTGCAATACCATTCACCACTAATGGAAAAATCCAACTATAACGAATCGCACGTTTAAAATATGGTTTAAAAATCTTCACCAATCACACTTAAAAAGTGTAAATCAGCCTCTTCTACATAAGTAGCAATTTCACCAAATAATGGAAAAATAGCTAATAATAAACTGACAAATAATATTAGCGTAATTTCTAAAATACGAATCGTTTTTAACCATGTTGAATATTGAAACAATAGAAAACCAAATAAGAAAAAGAACACAATCATAAAATGATCATTCATCATATATTTAGCATATTTCATTACTTTTTCTGATAAGTCTTAAAACGACTTCCCCACAATTGTTCACTATTCATGATGATCACCTGTATTCGTTGTTAATGCAAAATACACGTCTTCTAATGAAGTTTCATCAATTTTAACTTCGCCTTTAAGCGTTTCTAAATCTCCTTGTGTGAACCACTCCATCATGTAAGACAATGAAACGATCACAATATTTTTCTGCAGTATCTAGCGCATGCGTAGACATTAAGATTGCAGCACCTGATTCTTTTTCTCTTTTAAAACATTTTAATAATGTACGAATTCTAATGGATCTAATCCTAAAAATGGTTCATCGACCACATATAAGGGGACGTCTAACATTAAAGGCACAAACAATGAGTACCTTTTTGCATTTCATCCCTTTGAAAAATAAGCTGGGAACCAATCTAATTGTTTTTGTCAAACGAAACTGCTCTACTAATTCCATCGCACGATGCATTGTTTCTAGGTGTATCTTGTTGATACGCACGCTATTAATTCAATATGTTCTCTAAAGGTTAATTCTTCATATAGAACAGGGGTTTCCAGGGATGACTGCAATCAATTTACGATAATCTCGAATACTTTTTCTTCACAGTATGTCCTTGAATCGAAATTTCTCCCGAAAATGGTTGGATAAAATTTACAATACATTTAATTGTTGTACTTTTCCAGCCCATTTAATCCAATGAGCCCTAAATTTCTCCTGATTGTACTTCAAAAGAAATGTTTTTAATAACGAGGAACTTGAGTATAACCAGCTGTTATATGATTTACTTTTAATGTCATAACTTTCTCAATCCTACACAATTTAGCATTATTATATCAAGAATGTCATCCTAGTTCCTAGAAACTTTCATTCAAAGAAAAACTTCGCGATTTCATTGCATTCCACTACTACACGTGGTACGATTTGTTTACTATACACACATCAAGGAGGTTTTTATTATGTCAGAGTTGCATTTTGATAAATTATTTCTAAAGAAATTCAGCACATTGTCTACAGAAAGATGAGTAGTCATTGCCTTTTTAGACCTAGGACAAGTAACACCTGGTCATACATTAGTCGTTCCACACGTCAAAAGATATTTTTGAGTATGATGAAGAATTAGCTGCAGCCGTATTTAGCAGAATTCCAAAATCGCTCGTGACTAAAGCAATGAACCCAGAAGTAAAAGGTGTAAATATTTTAAATAATAATGGTGAGAGTCGCTTTTCAAAGTGTATTCCACTCTCATATCCATTTAATTCCTCGTTACAAACACGAAGAAGGTTTCAGTTGAAATGGAAACTCATGACTATTCTCACGAGAACTAGCAGCTATCGCACAAAATATTTGACTAAACATGTGGAAAAATAATTAAAAATAACGGAGAAAGAAAATAAATGAAAAATTCGTAAAAGAGTTACTTTTTGGAGTATTGTCGAGTGGAACGTGCCTTTACTCACAACAAAACAAAATGGTAAGAAAAAACCGTCGAACAGTTGATATGACAATATCGTCAGCTTATCTGAGGATATTTCTACTTTTAAGTAATGATTCCTGTTCTTCAAAAAGGGAACTCAACAATTACAATATCGAATTATTCCACAAGTAAAGAACTATCTGAAGAAATAATGGAAGATGTACAAAATTTTAAGCATATGGAGTCAACCTCGTATCAAAAGGAATTCAAGCACATCTATCAACGCTTCGCCAACATATAGAAGAAGCAAAAAGGTGAACATGTGATTCGATTATTTGCTGAGTGATATGGATGGGACGATTTTTACAAGATCATTCTACAATTCATCGGACAATATCAAAATGGTTCATTATTTACAGGAAAAAGAATTTTCCTTTGTCATTTTGACTCAGGAAGAGATTTCTACCAAGCTTCCCTTTGCTTAGAACCTGCAAATATTCAATGCCCCGTCATCCAGGATTAAATGGAGCCGTTATTTATAAAAGACAGCACCATTTTAAAAAGTCACACTTTCTCATGAAGATACACGAAAACTTATTCAAGTAGTGAAAATATCATAACAATTGGGATATGATGACTTCAAAAGGATTATTCTCTTTACACTTCGCAGAAAATTTGCAAAAAGAGTGGCTACTTTTAAAGAAAATCATCCAGAGCTTACTCTGGAAGAATTTGAAGCTGAACTTGATAAATTACTTTTTGATGCAACAGATGTTTCTAATATCGAGGAAGTTTTAGAGGGACAACGATTAAAATTTAAAAGTCTTAACTTCCAATTACGAATCTGAAGATTCATTAATGGAAATTAAATCTTATGTTGAACAAGAACTTCCTAATCTAGTTGTTACTTCTTCTTTTAAAACAAATATTGAGTAACTCATAAAAGATGCCAAAAAGGAATTTGCCCTTCAATACTATGCAAACACTTTGAAGTTTCAATGGATGAAGTTTTTGCGATTGGTGACAATTCAAATGATGTATCTATGTTAAAACTTGCTGGTTATAGTGTTGCTATGGGAAATGCTAATCAGAAGCTATGCACACTGCTAAATACAAAACAGATGATAATAAGCATGGTGGCGTTGCAAAAGCTATTCAAAAATGTTTAGATGAACAACAGTAAGTCATTACCTCCTTTTGGGGAGTAATATAATACTCCTTTTTAATAGTAAGAGGAGGTGATTTTATGGAAGCAGATTTTCTTCAACCACTCATTGCTTTTAATTAGTAATATGGGATTTCAATTGCGATGAGTATTTATCTACTTCATCGAATGGAACAAAAAAACTTGATACAATGATTAATCTTTTAAGTGAACTCAATCATCATTTAAAGAAAGATTGACTCAACAGCAGTTCTCATGTCATAAAATATAACATGACATGAGAACTGTTACTATTTTACATTAAAATCTAGTAAAAGTAGCTCACATTAATTTTTTAACAACTTGGAGTCTTTGTAGAAAATACATACGAACATTAGAAAAAGAGCTTCTGGATTAGCTTATTAGAATTTTATTTTCCTTCTTTTGCTCACGCCAATTGAAGCTTCAACATATACCATTGCAACAGATACGACTTTTTGCTCCATTTGAATTCAAGACACTTCTGGAGATTATGTTGGAATTGATATGGATTTAATCAAAGCTATCTCAAAGAAGAAAATTTTTGAAATTGAAATTAAAGCTCTAGGGATTTAGCTGCTGTTCAAAGCTTTAGAAGCTGGACAAGTAGATGCAGTTATCGCAGGAATAGTATGACTGATGAAAGAAAACAAAAATTCGACTTCACAGATTCATACTTTGATAGTGGTATCGGAATGGTACTGAAAGTACTTCAAACAATATTAGCACCCACGAAGAACTTCGCGGTAAAAACGTCATGATAAAAATCGGTACACCAAAGGGCAAGTTTCGCTTCTTCTATTCAGAAAAATATGGATTTACTATTTCAACATTTGAAGATTCAGCAATATGTATCAAAGATGTAGTCAGTGGAAATGAGTGTAGCTGACTAGAAGATTATCCAGTATTAGGTTATGCAATTCGTAGCAATCACTTACCGATGACACTAACTGCTTATAAAGAACAAGTTTACCCAATATGGGGTTGCCGTCTTAAAAATCAAAATACTGAATTTATTGAAGCTTTTTAACCGTGGATTAGCTGCTTTAAAATCTAACGGTGAATACGATAAAAATCATTAATAAATACATTGGAACAGATGATTCAACAACTGCTTCTACTGAAGATACAAGTTTATTAGGATTATTAAAAACAGATGCTCAACTCTTTTAAGTGGATTATGGAATACCATTTGGATTACATTTGTTTCTCTTGCAATTGCAACAGTGATTGGTGTTCTTTTTAGGACTAATGAGAACTAGCCGTATTTCTATTTTAGAAAGCTATTGCAACTATCTACATTGACTTTTATGCGTGGGATTCACTAGTTGTTTTGACATTCTTCATTTTATTTTGGAATTCCTCAAGCATTCAACCTTCGTTTAGATGCAACAGTTGCAACTAATACAACGATAGGGTTAAATGCTGCTGCTTATATCGCTGGAAAATAGTTCGTGGTATTAATGCTGTTGATAGAGGACAAAGCAGAAGCAGCAATGAGTTTAGGATTACCTTATTACAAATCAATGCAAAAAATTGTTTTACCGCAAAGCAATTCGTTTTAATGGTTCCATCATTTTGATTAACCAATTTGTGATTACATTGAAAGATACTTCAATTTTATCAATCATAGGACTTGTAGAAATTGACACAAACTGGTAAAATAATTATTGCAGAAAACTTACAATCAAGTTCAATGTGGTTTATTGTTGGTATGATGTACTTAATCGTTATTACTCTATTAACAAAAATTTCAGCACGTTTAGAAAGGAAGGCGCTAAGATGGCAATTGTATCGAGTAAAAAGTGGCCATTACGGTGAATTAGAAGTCTTAAAAATCGATTGATTTAGAAATCGAAGAAGGACAAGTAGTTTTGTATTATCGGTCCTACTGGATCCGGTAAATCAACATTTTTACGTTAACCCTAAATCGTCTAGAAAAAACAACAGCAGGAAAGTTATTTGTTGATGGATATGGTTTAACTCGATATACAGATTTAAACTTTGTACGTCAAGAAGTGGAATGAGTATTCCAACACTTTAACTTATTCCCTCATTTTAACAATTAAAGAGAATATTACATTAGCTCCTGTTGAATTAGGACGTGAGACAAAGAAGATGCAGACAAACATGCCTTAGAATTATTAGGGAATGGTTGGACTTGAAGATAAAAACAGATGTATGTCAAAAAACATTATCTGGTGGTCAAAAACAACGTGTAGCCATTATCGTGCTTTAGCAATGAAGCCGAGAAATGTTATTATTCAGATGAACCAACTTCTGCTCTTGACCCTGAAATGGTTGGGGATGTATTAGAGTAATGCAACAATTAGCAAAAGATGGGATGACAATGGTTGTTGTAACTCACGAAATGGGAGTTGCCCGTGAAGTAAGTAATCGTGTAATTTTTCATGGATGGCGGTTATGTCGTGGAAGACGGTACACCGGAACAAATCTTTAAAAATCCACCTAACACGATCATACAAAAGACTTTTTAAATAAAGTTTTACGATTAATCGTTAAAAAGACTTTAGAATTCCAAAAGTCTTTTTATTCGATATAGGAAAGGAAAAAATGAAGCATCATTATTGAAATTCAAAAGAAATGAAAAATTTTTTACTCAGGAAACTACAGGGGCATGATTGGTATCATATAGAGAGTATGGAAAAACGCCAAAAATCGCTGAACATTATCCTAGGGCAAATCATCTACTACAAATTGAGTTTAGCTGCCCTACTTCATGATCGATATGCATCATAAAATTGTTTCTAATGTTGAAGAAGCTAAACTGGAGTAGAGATTTATTAGTACAACATGGATTGTCAGAAGATTTAATTAAAAGATTCTCTTCTCCATTGATGCAGTTGGGTTTCATAATGGGAAAAATCCTCTTCAACCTATTTCAATTGAGGATAAAATTGTTCCAGATGCCGGATCGACTCGATGCGATTGGTGCAATTGCCATTGCTCGTACTTTTTGTTTATTCAGGTGCACACCAACGTCAATTTATGCAGGAGACCTCTAGATGTGTTGAGAAAAAGCTCATGATCTTGAGAGACACTGCCATTGGACATTTTATGAAAAAGGTGTTAACTTTATCTGACGCTTTACATACTCCCGAGCTCGTGAAATTGCAAAAGGACGACACGAATTTATGAAGATTATTAGCTGTAATTTTTCGCAGAATGGGAAGGATTAAGTAAAAACCTTTTACTCGTGAATAGGAAGAAAGACATTTTTACTGTAACTGGGACGCCAACGGCTTCGCTTTTGCGAATCTCATATGGCTAAAATTTGGGTTCTATAATTTATAGGGTTGATGGAGAAAATCCACCAACCCTATTTTTAGTATATACAAAAGGCTTCATCCCTTATATTAAAAAGCGTCCAAAACTATTTAAGGAGATGAAAACCCTACTGAGCAAATATACATGATGTTGTGCTGCAAATCAAAAGATAAAAATGTAATCTGGGAAGATAAAAGCTGGAGAAGTGTATTTTTAAAAGAGCCTGTTTTTACGCTACTTATACATATGTCCTAATGCTTGTACCCTAACTGTGGTTGTGTAAATCACGATAATTCTATTGTAAAAATGGTACTCGTACTTCTCAATTACTCTTAATCTGGTTTCTGGCTTACCTGCCTTTCTTAAATTAAGAAAACAACGCTTTTTCTGCCGAGAATGCTCCCATAGTTTTTACTGCTGATACAACTAGCATCGTTGACCGTAATGGTTTTATTTCTAAAAATGTAAAGATAGAATTAAGGTAAAGCTTGCGATGCAGTATCTGAAACCCATATTGCTAGAAATGAATGTTTCCGTTCATACTGTTCGTAGAGTTGTCAATGGAAACTGCTGATTCTCTTAGAATTAAAGCCTTTAAATGAGTTACCTGAACATATGTGTTGGGATGAATTTAAATCTGTAGCTTCAGCTGAAGCTAGTATGAGTTTTACTTATTGTGACGCAATTACTCATCAACTAGTTGATGTTGTTCAAGATAGAAAAATGGAGAAATTTGGTTCGTTATTTCAATCAGTTTCCTCTACAAACTCGACTAAATGTTAAAACAATTTCTATTGACATATGCTCCATACATCAGAAGTCATTAAACGTTTATTCCCTAAAACTAAAATAATTATTGATCCATTCCATATTATTCAAAGCTTTAAACAGAGAATTAAACAAGACAAGAACAAGAAAAAATGAATCAGTACGCTATGAGGATGAACGACTTTATAATAGAATTAAAAAACGTTACTGGAAACTAATATTAAAGAATAAAGATGAACTTTCAATCCATACAGACTATAAATATTACAGATTATTCAGATTAGTTCACATTCTCAAGGATTGTAGATTATTTATTACAAGAGTTCCTACATTAAAACCCTGAATATGAAACAGTCCATCAATTAAGAAGCATTCCAAGAACGTGATTTCAATGAATTTAAAGAAGGATTATTAACAGTAAACAGTAAACAGCTTTCGGACGGTTTAAATCGTGTTCTCAAACATTTAGAAACTTTTACCATATATTCAGAATACATGTGAGTATCAACACTTTCAAATATGGTCCTAGTGAAGGCATTAACAACAAGATAAAAGTACTAAAAAGAAATGCTTATGGCTGCAGTGGTTTTACTCATTTTAGAAATGAGATTCTATTAATGTCTAAACTATTTACTCCAACAACTAAAAAGGAATTAAGCAACCTGACGCTGCTTAATTCCTTCACTAAGTATTTTCATCAACCCTATTTGACAAAGGCCAAAATTTGAGCCTTGGTCTCAAATTTTATTTAAACTAAAGTACCAAAAGACAAAAAGATACTACCTATGCTATAATGTAGAGTGGAAAGATTTTTAGAATTGTCAAAGATAGAAAGCGTTAGTCTGTTGTCGCAGACCTAACAGCTTTTTGGCTAATATAAGGTTGAGTGCGACTGAAGTATTTTATAGATAATTCTAAGCATTTTATGACCACAAGCGATAATAGCTTTCATTTTACTTCCTCTGCTGGATCTTCGCTGATGAAAAGTGAAAAGGTTTCTTCTTTAGCACGTTGAACATAACTCTGACATTACTAAAAGCTTGTTTTGAGATATTTGTGCCTTGCGTCGTGTGTAGAGATCTTTTTCTTTACACCACTTTTCATTAGAACCTGGGCACATTCCAGCCCATGAGGCTAACTTCTTATCTGTTTTAAAAGCATCAACATTTGGACCGATTTCAGCTAATATGGTGGCTGCAACAATTATCACTAATACCAGGAATTGTTAGAGAGTTGATATTCTTCGAGAAATGATCTAAAAATATATTCATTATTTCTTTTGTTTGAGTTCTTCTGATATCTTTTTCTCAGAGTTGATATTCTTCCATACATTCTTTAATTAGAAAACGATCCACTGTAGATGAGTTTACCTTCCATAGCTTCAATTAATTTGTCTAGTAGAGAACTTTTGTTCTACCATGTATGCAACTTTCGACATTATCTTCATTGATAACTTCACCATCAATAAATAGAGTCAACAATGCTTGTCCTGTCTTGCGAAAATATCTGCTAAGTAACTTGTTATTTTAATATTAGCTCTTTGTAAAATAACATGGATATGATTTTTATTTGAGTTAAACGTTGTTTTTACTGAGAGACGATAACGAGGTTAAATAACGTAATTGAAGCACTTCTTGAGAAGGAATATAAGATTGGTTAATTCAAACCCACACCTACAAGTTGTGCAATCCATTCAGCATCCTTGACGTCTGTCTTACGACCAGGGACATTTTTAATATGTTGAGGATAGCAGGATTAATTCTAAGCCAGAATCTGAGAAGATATTGAAAAGAGAATCAATATTGTCCTGTACTTTCAGAAGAAAACATGGGTAACTTGATGTTCAAGTAGCCAATCAAGAGCTACATTTAATTCTTTAGTTGTGGTACCAAATGTTGTTTGATATTTTTAGGTTCATTTTGAGGTTAAAGGACCATCTAAAATACAACAAACAATAGATTTTTGGTGTACATCAATTCCACAACATACTGGGTGCATTACATCCATAATAAAACCTCCTATTATAATTGTTTAAGAACAATGGAACAGGAGTAAAATGTAATTTTATTTTCATGCTCTAAGCATAGTCAGAGTTTTCTCATGACCTCTGTTCATCCAGTTTTTCCCGACAGGAACGACAATTTCCCTCAATAAATTGAACGGATTAGTATTGTTCTCTAACGTAAGTATAATACCCAAATTTTGTTTCTGTCATGAGTAAGACGGGTGAGAACCGTCTTGGGAGTTTTCCCGTACTATAAGCCACTACTCTTGTGGCTTATATTACTGCTTCAGTAAAAATGATTTTTATTTCTATACTCTCTCTTTTTATGTAGGAAGCGTAGGAATCTTTGGTGCTACTATAGGAAAGTCATTATTATTTTACGGATTCTCTAATTTCATATCCAAATGAGAAGACTTTTTCTCCATGGCAGAGTAATATCAGCCATAAAGGCTGATAGTCACTGGAAAGAATGGACCAAGGCTCAATTTTTAGCCAAGACAGCAAAGCTGGCTACTGGCGTCAATGCTATTTTTAGAAAGTCTAATTCCACGCACTCTCTCATAAATTCACGTCAATGAAATAGACTTTTTCCCAGTAGCATGAATGTTATCAGCGGATTTGGCTGATAGTGCTGAAAACTTCGAGACCTAGGCTCGAAGTTTGAGCATGAAACCGAAGGTTTTGCTGCCGTCCTTTGCTACATTCAGAAAAGTCTAATTTCATATCTTTTACAATAATTCAATACGCTTTATAAAGTCTTTGTTACTCTTCGTTTCTCTGAATTGTTTCACGATTTTGCTTGCTTGTTTCTAGTCCGTCACCCTTCTCACGTGTTACGAACCTTCCACACAGCTTCTAAAAACATGAGGGCTCCAGTAAAATCTCCTCTTTGAGTACCTGAACGTTTCACATCAATAGCCAGAAATGCACGTCTTTCTGCTAATTCACGAGATAAATGCACTTCGCATTTCCTGTTCCTTTAAACTCCTCATAAAATAACATCATCCATACGGCTTCCCGTTTCAATTAAAGCCGTTGCTAAAATCGTTAAACTTCACCATCTTCAATATTTCTCGCAGAGCCAAAAATCTCTTAGGACGATAAAAAGCAGCTGGATCAATCCCACCACTCAATGTACGACCAGAAGGTGGAATCGTTAAATTATACGCACGCGCTAAGCGGTAATACTATCCAGCAATACAATTACATCACGTCCATCTTCTACTAAACGCATGACGCTCTAACACTAATTCACTCACCTTTAATATGATGTTCCGGTGTTTGATCAAACGTTGAAAAATACAACTTCAGCATCCACTGTACGCTCAATATCCGTTACTTCTTCTGGTCTTTCATCAATTAGTAAAATAATTAATTCCGCTTCAGGATAATTGGTTTGTAATTCCATTTGCAATTTCTTTTTAATAAACTTGTTTTACCAGCTTTCGGTGGCGCTACAATTAAACCACGTTGTCCAAACCCTATAGGACAAATTAAATCCAACATTCTAAGCAATTCTACCTGTAGTTGTTTCTAATTTGGTTGTTCGTCAGGATACAATGGTGTTAATCCTGGAAAATGATCCCTTTCTTTTGCTTCTTCAGGGTCTTTCCCATTTACTGCACCAACTTACATTAATCCATTAAACTTTTCACCCGTACGTGGAGGACGAGCAGGACCTGCCACTAAATCTCCATTTCTCAAGGCAAATCTACGAATTTGAGAAGAGGTATAAATATCTTCCTGACTAGTAGAATAGTTAATTGGACGAAGGAAGCCAAATCCTTCCGCATTATTAATATCTAATACTCCTTCTACTTGGAAGAATCCTGTTTGGCTAGCTTCATGGGCTCTCTATAGTATAAATTTAATTCTTATTCATCCATAATGAGAATTTATAATGCTTGGCAAAGCACTTGTTTCTTTTCAAAAGTCTTTCAACTTGCCAGGGCCTTGGTAAAGTTACTATTTCAATTGTACAACATTTTAATCCCTCTTTTGATCATTTGGATTATCAAAGCACCTAATTGCCTTCGTTTTCTAATGTAGAATACCCTCTTAAAACTATATTTCAATATTACATTTTGTTGACTGCTGGCAATTAAACTGTGATTATAACGCTGCACCTGCTGTCGTCATAACCTTAACCCCATCCTATTGAGGTTGGACCATTAGTGAAATCATCATTTCAACTCGACCTTTAAACCATACGATTTAGTTCAGGAATATGATTGGCGTTTTGGGTAAATCAGCCAGCAAATAATTTACAGCTTCTCCTGTTGCTTTTCCTTCATAATGGTGTAATCAGTTGTTTAAATCACAACATTTAAGGATAAGGCAATGTTTAATATTTGTTTCTTTTAATTCTTTAGATGGAAAACATGATATCTTCCTCACCAATAGTCATTTTACTTCCATTTCTTCCATTTTACTAAAATCTAATATGTTCCGAAGTTACATTTTTTAGTAACTCCTTACTTACTATACCCGATCAGTAAATGCGTTTCTCAACTAATTCTATCTGGAATAATCAATATGACTTGGCATCCATTAATTCTTCCACCTTATTACGAATAACGCTTGTACCTGCACTTTAATATGCTTGTTTATTTTAATAGGAGATTCGTATAATGTGTTTCAGGTTTCTCTTTTGGCAGTACTAGTAATCGTTTTTACCTTTTTGCACGAACAGCTGCTAATAAAATATTAATTGTTGCTCCTACAGATACAGCGTCCATATAAATACGAGTTCCTGTTAATCCTTGTCCGTTTGTTTGATAAATAAATGGCTCCCATTTCATTACGAGACATCCGCTCCTAATGCTTTGAACCCTTTAATATGTTGGTCAATCGGTCTTGGTCCTAGAAGCATCCTCCTGGAGTCCAACAACTCCTTCACCAATTTTTGCAAGAGTGCCATAAAAATATGCAGAGCTCTCATACTTTGAATTTTTCCACTTGGCATTGGAATGGATAACATATTCATTTGGATCGATCGGTCAATACTCCTTCTTCAAAGTAGTATGAACATTAAAATCTTTCAAAATTTCAATTAATGCGGCTACATCTTGAATATCTGGAGACACCTTCTAATACAACTGGTTCTGATGCATAAGATGGCAGCTGGAATTAAAGCTACTGTACTATTTTTGAGCACCGCTAATGGTTACTTCTCCAGTTAGTGGTTTTCCTCCATTAATGACTAATTTTCTCATTGATTCAAATCCTCTCATAGCATCTTCTCTTCCATTATACCATGCCTTTACAAAAGGCATACTTAAAAACTTTCTCGAAAATTGTCGCGTTTATCTATGTTAGTTGACAATCCTTCTAATCTTTATACAATTTGAATCAAATAAAGGGAGTTATTTGATGAAACAAAAGAGGCTGTTTTACTCTATCTTTCAAGAACACACTGGTGAACCCAATTTCTGGAGAAATAATGGCACTAGCTTTAAATAAATCACGAACTTCAATCTGGAAAGCTATCCAATCTCTAAAAAGATGGATACACTATTGAATCTTCTACAAATAAAGGATATACATTACTCTAGAAAATAATGATGTTTTATCTGAACAACAAATCACCCAAGAACTGATTCAACAGCATCATCCAATCGATTGGAACATTCAAACTATGGAAAGCACGACTTCAACAAATGATTTAGCAAAAATTTACATCAATCAGAACTCCCGCTACTCCTGCAATCTTTATAAGTGAAGAGCAAACAGCTGGTAGAGGTCGTTTTAGGAAGAACATTCGTTTCTCCTGCTAAATCAGGATTATATATAAGTCTCTGTTTATTTCCAACAGTAGCATTGGAAGACTTGTCTCTCATTACTTGTGCAACAGCTGTTGCTTGTATAGAAACGATAGAACAATTAACAGGAAAATCTCTAGATATTAAATGGGTAAATGATTTATTTTATCGTGAAAAGAAAGTCGGTGGAATTCTAACAGAGTGATTAGTGATTTTTGAGTCTCAACAAGTTCAAGCACTCATTGTTGGAATCGGAATTAATTTAATTGACTCACCTCAATCATTCCCTAAAGATTACACTCAATTGTTGGGGAGCGTTTTTCTTCAAAAGAAGAATATAATGAATCTTCTTTCAATCGTAATCATTTTATTGCTCAATTTTTAGAAAAATGGACATTTATTATCAAAATCTTTCTAAGAGAGAATTCATCTCTACTTATAAGAAACATTCAAATGTAATTGGTAAATTCGTAGAATGTATTTGAAAGGCAACAAAACATATTCTGCATACGCAAAAAGACATTGATGAAAATGGACATCATATGTTGAAAAAGATAACAGTTTGCACACATTGTCGTATGGTGAGGTTAGTATTCGTACAGAAAGAGTAATTTATTATGGAGTTAGTCTATTATTGTATAAAAAGCACGAACAATTATTTCTCCACTATGGATTTTATAAAGAACCCATTAATTTCAATACTATAGTAAAACTTTATAAGTACTTCTAAAAATTGATAGCGGCTTTTTGAAAAGCGTAACTAGAAGTATACAAATTAGAGTCAATTAGCATAAACAATATTAAAAAGGAACAAGGTACCATTTTGAATTAATAGACTTGTTCCTTTTTCAATAATTAACTATGATTCATTTTTCTTGTTATAGAAAAACTTCTAATATTTGCTCTAAGAATACACATTCGTTAATTTCAACTTTTCTGAGAGTATTCCTATTTAAATTCTATGATTATTCTGTTGATAATAATTAGTTTTCTTAAATTCAGAAAGTTCCTTATATACAGTAATTGTTTTATTTTCTACTACAATGTACTTAGAATACTTTGAAAGATTTTCTTCATGAAGAACATGACTTGATATCATCAAGAAATCCGTATGTTTCAATAAATATGTTTCAATAGAACTTGACTGTTTAGTACTTAACCCTTAGAAAGGTTCATCTAAAAAGTAGGCTATTTCCATGACTTAAAATCCTTGCTAAATTAATACGTTTTATTTGCCCACCTGATAGATTTTTCCCTTGATAGTCAATCATTTTTGGAAATTTATTATCAATTTCAAAAATATTATTCAACTCTTCTGAAACTAATTCATTAGAAAATAAAATATTAAAACTTAACGAGTCTTTAAAATAAAAATCTTTTTTGATAAGCTATATTTAAATTTGAATTTTTAGGTTCAATAATATAATCTCCTTCATCTAAGGGATGTTCCTTTACAAGATTTAATAAAATACTTTACCTGCTCCACTTTCTCCTACCACCAGTACCTTATCTTTATTAGTTAAATCTAGTTGGATATTCTTTAAAAATCAGATTTCCTCCAAGTGAAACGTTACCCGACTTTATTGATATTTTTCTACAGGCAAAATACTTTTTGCTGAGACTTAGTGATATCCTTTTGTAACACTTCCTCAACTTTTTCTCTAATAGTTTTTACCGAATTCAAATTGATTATAAATATTAATCGCTATTTTACGGGTGTGATAATTCTGTTAGAGGCAAAAATACAGCAATTAAATTTGACAAACTTGTTTACTGTGACATTACAAAAATATCCCCTATAGCAAGTGGAAAAATATAACATAAAATAGATATACATCCAATTACAAGTATTGATAAAAGATTGCATATTATTAAGCATCAAAAAGATTTTTCTGTTTCTAATGCTCTTGAAAAATCTTTTGATAAAGATAATTTCGGTATGAAATTCTTTAATTTCTTCTGAAGATTCAATAGTTTCGTTTAGGGTTTCAGTATAGTCTTGATTCAAATTTGACCAATTCTTCGTTCTATCTGCTAAGACTTTTTGTAAATAGCACTGGTACTATAGATGGAATGAGGAAAATGCTAAAAATGACTGCTAAAGCAGAATCTATAAAAACTATAAAAAAAGCTGTAAAAGGCATAAAAAAATATACAAATACAAATCAAAAAGATAATATAATTTGTTTCTAATAATTTTAGATCGTTCATAAAAAGAAATGGTTTCTTTTTCACTTCTGCTTCTGAGTAAGACCTCGAATCTTGCAACAAAAAGTTTTTGCATAATTTTTGCTTTATATATAGATTAGCATCAAAAACAAACTGATATTTTCATACAGTTGTAAATGTAATTTGACAATAACACTATAGCATAAATCAGAAGAATACTAATAATTAATTTCATAAAAATCTTGAGAATTATCTTGACTAGTTAAGTCAATTAAATTTTTTTAAACAACGAAGATATTAAAACTCCATCTAGTGAAGCTAATATCATAATAAAAATATAAGTACATATTTAGGGACATTCCATGCTTTATATATCATGATTACCACCACACTAATATAAATTGTTGTAAGCTATCTAACTTTTTCTATTTTTATTGACTTAATCATAAGAAACATCTCCCTATTTATAAACGTTTTTCATGTCAATCATATCACTATTTTTGGAGTGATGTCAGTATATATTTCTTAACAGTAACAAAAATGGCAGAACCAGACCTATCAGCTCCTGCCATAAGGATTATAACCTTTGCTACATCAGATAAGTCTTATTTTTGCGTTCTCTCATGAATTTCCGTCCAAGTAAAATGGAGGTTTCGCGGTAGCAAAAATGGGAAAGAAGCCAGCTTGGCTTCTTTCCATAGCAGACTTTGAGACCCTAGGCTCAAAGTTTGTAATGAGACTCTGCACAGGCGAGGGCTGCTTGCATCCTTTGCTACAAAAGATAAGTCCTATTTTTAACTCATCTGTCAATTTCGTATAATTGATCCACTAATTTTTCCTACATAAGCAATGGCTACTTTTAGTGGTTGTTCTGTTGAAACATCCACATCCGGCATGACGTGCTAAGTCTTTCATGAAAGGCTACCACCTAATGCTAATGTATCTTTCCAAACTTGCGCTTGAGAAGGATCTTTCTCAATCTTATTCACCCAATTGCAGTACCAATTGTTAAACCAGCAGAATAAGTATATGGATATAATCCCATATAATAGTGAGGTTGACGCATCAAGATTAATTCAGCACCTTCATTCACTACAAGACTATCCCCGAAGAACTCTTCCATTACTTCACGTTTTACTTTTAGAACAGTACATCTGCATTTAACATTTCATTATTATCTCAGCATCTTGTAAATACGATCTTGGAATACTGCTTCTAGATAGTGAGTCACCATATTATGGAAATAAGTACGGCTAATCATATTACTGATAACCCAACGTTTGAAACGAGCATCTGTACTATTTTTCAATAAATAATTTGATACAATGACTTCATTACAAGTTGATGGAGCTTCTACAAAGTATAATGAACATTCATTATTAAACATCGTTAACTCTTCTCCAACACGTTTAAAGTGGTAGGCATGTCCTAATTCATGGGCTAATACGAGATACTTCATTCATTTTTCCAGTCCATGATAATAAAATATAGCTCGCTACTTTTTGGAACAGTCGCACAGAATCCACCTGTGCTCTTACCAATATTTTTGAGGGAAGTCAGTCAACGTTTGTCGTAACTTTCATCAATCATATCTTTATAATCTTCCCTAAAAAATTCCAAGAGCTTTCTTCAAATAGTCTCTAGATTCTTCAATGGACATATCCACTTCGTAATCAGGATCCAAATTAATTTTACAATCTGCAAATTGCATATCTTGAATACCATGTTCTTTTGCTAATAAACGAATATAACGTTGAATATGAGGTGCTAAATCCGTCATTAATGTACGAATTTGACGATCGTATAATTCACGATCACCATCTTGTTGATCTAATAAGTAATCAATAACGCTATCATAACCACGCATCATTGCAATCATTTTTCTTTTTAATCGTTGAGATAAATTCATTCGCAACTGTATTTTTGTACGATTTAATGTTTTTATAGAAACTTTTTCGCTGCATTACGACTGAACTTCTATGATTATCCATCTCATGTAAGTTTTCATATAAAACAAAACTATTTTCATATGTTTTTCCATCTGCTTCAAATAGATCAAATTCCATATCTTCATGTTTTTGTTACTTCCATATAATTGATAGAAACTTGGTAAGCTAGACATATTTGATAAAACTTGTTCTGCATCTTTTGATAAAGTATGAGCTTTGACTGAATAATTTTTCAATAAAGTAAGCTAAATCTGGACGTTTTTGCCTACGAAATTGGCGTAATAAACTTTCGTCTAATCCTACAATTTCAGTATCGTAGAAACTCATATTTCAAAGCCCATGCACTAGCTAATTGTTCAAATAAAGTCGCATTTTTCAAGCTACTGTATCATTAAAAACGGTCAACAGTCATTGGTAATTCTGCATAATGAGATAAACAGTAAAAATGTTTCATATAATGCTTCGTATTCTGCAGTAGCTGCAGTTAGCACTTCTAAATCTGCCAATTTATCCTCATATTTTTCTTTAAAAGCTCTTTAATTGAGCTTCTGTTTCTTTTAATGTTGTACGATATGCTTCATCACTTGGATATAATAAACTCATATCCCAAGTAATTGATTGATCGACTTCACTACGTTTTACTAATTTTACTTCACTCATGTGTATCCCTCCATACATTCTTTTGTATTGCTATTATAGCATATTATTTTTCATTCTCTAGTGAATTCGTCATAAAACTATCTTCCATTAATCCATTCATCACTTCTGTAATCAATTCCGTATGAATTGCCTGCGTACAATCCTTCTTATTCCAACCATGAACGACTAAATTAGATAAGACTAATTCATTAATATGATACTGAAACAGTTGCCAAGTAATGCCCAATTGTTCCTGCAATTCCTTTTCACACTCTTTGTACCCTTTTTGCAATTTCTACAAAAAATTTGATACCTTTGTTTTATCTCCTAAATTCTTAAAAACATTAATCCGTTCTTGTTGTTTATCCAATCTTGTTTGGATGACATGTTGAATGACTTCTAATGATTTTTGCCCCTAGTATTAAGAGTTCAGAATCTTGAAAATAGAAATCCGATAATAATAAGGTTGGAATGACTGAAATTTCATCCGATGTCCAGTCAATTTCTTCAATTTCCTTTGTTCCAGTAAAAGCCTCTACTAAAATCGTTGGATGCTCATGAATCATAGCTTCAAATTCCGTATAAGATTTTTCTAAAATCAGTAAATATTCTGCATACACTTTTTCAAAGAGTGAGCTGAGTGTTTGATGCAAAGAAATAAAATCTTCAACAAACTTTTTAGAGCTCTGACATAATCGTAAAAGTAATTCCAACGTACAGTATCATCAATTGGCAGATTTTTTTAAAAATCTAGAAATGCAAATTGATTCCCTAATAACTCCTGAACTTTTTCTTCTACTTCTACCTCTTCTTCACCTTGCTTTTACAATATTGGTCATCAATTGTTGCTTAATTTGACTTTCATCCATCGATGTAAAACTTCAGCATACTCATCAAAAGAATGATAACGGAGCACATTTTTACATTGACAAAAATTCGTAAAGCATCATCCTTATAGAAATAGAGAATATTATCTTTATAAGGTTCAAAGGAACACTCATATATCTCATTTCTTCTACAATAACTTCTAATTCTTGTTCTAAAGGTGAAGAAGGACGTTCCTCATCTCTATCCTTTTTCAATATTAATATTGGATACAGCAGCTGATTAACAAATTCCATCTGAGTCTTGTTTTAAAATTGCATTTTTCCCCCTCCTGACTAGAATCTTGATACATTCGATTCGCTACTATAAGAATACCACTAATCCCACAATAGAAACAACTAAACACACCGTAGCATTAGAAACATCTAGTAACATCCCAAAAACTAATTGACCAATTGGAACAGAAATCGTAGCTTAACATTCCCATTGTTGTTCCAATTCTTCTAAATATTCTTCTGGAACCATTTTTAGCACCTAAAGTTGATAATTGAATATTAATATACGTTGCTAAAAACAGAAACAAGGATAAAGCCAATAAGAATACCAGCTACCGACATCCATTGATTCAATGAAAACATATCACGAGCCATTGTTCCACACATAACTACGAATAGTCCAACAACCAATCCACCCGTATACTTCAATAATAAGTGAACAGGTTCTTTACTTTCTTTGATTAGACGATACGCAATTAGTGGAGAAATCATACTCACTACTGCTACAAATGAGTTCAAACATACTAAATTCTGTATTTGAAAATTCCAACGTAACCCTGATAAAGTAAGTAATCACAATGCAAATATAGGAGACATTAAAAATTAATAAATAACGCTAACAATACAATAATAATAAGATTTGGAATGTCAAGACACGCAATTTTAATGCCATCTTTGAAATCTGTCCAAAAACTATTCACAACAGATTGTTCTTCTACCATTGTTTTTGAACTTTACGTTCAGGAATTTTCATAAATACATAACCAATCATTGTCAAAAATAAAATACATCCCGAAATAAATAAAGACCCTGTAATAGAAAAAGTCGAATAAATAAATGACAGCTACAAACGGCGTAATAATATTCACAATTCCATTATCCACTTGCATCCAAGTATTCGCTAGAGCTAATTGATTTTCTTCTACAATTGCTGGCAAAACACTCATCATTGGACCCGATTGAAAAACTTCTACTAATTCTAAAATAATAACCAAAACATAAATCGCTACAAGAGATAAATTGCTTGTCAAATAAGTTCCCGCTCAAATGCAAATAATGTAATTACCGTCATCAGTGTTGTATAAACCAAGCCTTTTTGTCGATCCACACGATCTCCCCACACACCTGCAATTGGTGAAAATAGTATTCTAGGGGAAGATAATAATTGAAAGAATACTAGCAAAAGCCGTTGCAGACCCGTCTTATCTAACACATAGAGCGACAAAGCATATTGAATAATATTACTCGCTCGCTCCCGCAAATGTACTGCTAAACCATAATTTTCTAAAATTTGCATTATTTAATATGATATCCATAAAATTTCACTCTCACTTTCAAAATAAATTAGATAGTTATCTAACTTTGTTTGAAGTTTACTACTAGAAATAAAAAGTCAGCAAAATTAGAATTTTTATCTAATTTTTGTTAACTTTCAATATTATTACATTTCAGGATTCCATTTTTCCAGTAGAATCTACATAATAATTTCCTACCCATGTATCCGAGCTAATTCACCATTTTGACCTAAATAGTATGAATCTTTCCAATATTCACGAGCAAATTTTTCCATTACCAAGTAAGTAAAACCAGTTTTGATAATTCGCATCATAAATCCATTCTCCACTAACCATGTCAACCACCAGCTTCTAAATAGTAGTCACCTTTCCAAGTATTTTCAAGGTATTCTCCATTTTTCATCTAAATAGAACCAACTTGAGTAATTCGCATCATAAATCCATTGAAATTACTTTTTCTCCATTTTTATAATACTGACGAGTTTACCCAACCATTTAACACTTTATTCGAAGTTGCAGATTTAAAGGCTGTTCTAAAGCTACGATAATTTCCTTTTGCAGTAGAAATTTTTTTGAAGTATCTCCACTCATTTCAACATTAACGGTAGCAGAACCATTTCTTCCTAAATAGTTTTTCAGCAAGATTTGAATCAAATCCATTTGCTTTTAACCACTCAGTATTTGTAAAAGCTTGTGCAGTAATGATTCCTTTTCCATCTTGTTGGAAAGCTACTAAAAGCTGTATAGGGTAAAATCTGGACGAATTCAGTTCCAATAATGTCCTGTTTGTTCCCCAACTTCTAATGGTTGAGTTATTTACTTTCGATTTAACATAAGCAGCTTTTTCACCATAGAAATACTCAATTCCTTCTAAAACTCCAGAACGATTCCAAGCTAAATTTTCTCATAACTACAGAACATTATCTTTTACAATACTAAATGGATCACTTTTCTCCATTTGGACGACTATATTGCTAATAATACTGAAGCTTCTACGGAACGAATTTCTGCAATTTTTCTAAAAGCAGTTGACCATTTAATAGGGTACATAACGATCGACTAATCCTTCCTCATATGCTTCTTTAGAATTTCATTAATACGATTAATAATAGCTTCTTTACTATCAGATACATATGTTCCACTTACAGCTGTTTCTTCAGCAAATGCTGTTGTATTCTGGCTATACGTACTAACTGTAAAAAGTGTTAAAGCTGAAAGACAGACCAATAAATAGTTTTTATATTTCATAGTTTTTCCCCCTATTTAAACTTTTGCAGCTAGTATACACGAAAATAATGTCAATCATAGACCAGTTCTGTAACAATTTGATGTCATTTCCATATCTAAATATCAAAAATTCTATCAAATCTACTTGCCCTATTTTTCCACAACTGTCCTGTCCATTCTTGGACTTTTTGACCAGAATTGTTTACCAGTTTCCTCTGCTTTTTGAATCAACTCATCTACATTTAATGACGAATCTTTTTCTCAGTAGTTACAGCAGGAGCGACACCAAAATGGTGTATTTTTGGATAGGTGCTTAATAATCCATACATTTCTAATTGGAATAAAGGTCCCACTCCATGTGTACTTGATACAGCAAGAGAATATTTTTGCAGAATCATCATACCCCATCCAAGTCACCCAACAACCATATCCGGTGTATATCAATCATCCACTGATCTCTAGCATTTCCATCTTCTCCATTTACCGCTTTCTGTCGTACCTGTTTTTTCCTGCAATCAGTATAACCTGCGGGCGCAGCGTTCACTCCCACCACCACCAGCGCATAAACCGTTAATAACATACTTGTCATTTTATCAGCAACTGTTTCACTCAGTTACTTTATTTGTTTGAGGGTTGTATTATCAACAATCACTGCTCCCGTTGCATCTATAATTTTTAGTCACAAATCTACCTTTTGCACGAACACCTTTATTGGCAAAAAGTTGTATAAAGCCGATGCCATTTCCATTGGAGAAACTCCCTTTTTGTTGGTCCCCCTAATGCAGTTTCCTAAATATTCATCCTCTGGAACCGTTGAAATTCCAAACTGATGAACTTTCTCGACACTTTTTCAAGCCTAATTGATCAAGTAGCAAACTGCAGGAACATTCCAACTTAAAACTTAATGCTTCAGTCATTATTTACAGTTCCCTTATTTTTGGTGATTCCAGTTTTTCAGGAGTATATTTTTCTGGACCATATGAGACGTTTTTCATCTACCAACGTAGAATTAGGTTCATATCCTTCTTCTAAAACTAACGTATATACGGCTAAAGGTTTAAACGTTGATCCAGGTTGAACTTTCATTTGGGTCGCACGGTTAAATCCTCTAAAAGTATACTTCCCTGCTCCATCAATTCTTCCTCCAACTACAGCTAACACATTCTCCGTTTGGGGTTCCATTGCAATAGAAGCATTGGCTTTTGTCCCATCATCATAAGCAGGGATACAGTTGCGTATTTCCAAATGTTTCTTCCATATCTGCTTGTAATTTTTGAGTTAATCCAGTATAAATCCGATACCTTTTATTAAATAAATCCTCTTCCTTAATACCATAATTTTTGGAGTAATTTCATTAATCACTGCATCAAAATAATAAGGATAACGATATCTTGAATTGGCTACATAACTATCTACAAGAACAATATCTGATTTCAAGCAATATTAGCATCTTGCTCACTAATCTCCATTTGTCACCATTAATTGTAATACCGTAGCTCGTCTTTTTACGGTAGCATCATAATGATCGATAGGATTATAATAACTTGGTGCCTTTAAAGAACCAGCAAGTATTGCTGATTCACTAATGGATAAATCTACAGCACTTTTTCCAAAATAACGCCCTACAGCATTTTTCAACCCCATATGCACCATTACCAAAATACATTATTTAAATACATCTCTAAAATCCGTCTTTTTGTATAATAGCTTTTCAATTTCAAAACTTAAAAGAGTTCTTTTGCTTTTCTTAAAAATGTTTGATCTAATGTTAAAAATGTATTCTTTTGCCAGTTTGCTGTGTTTAACGTACTACCCTCCACCAACAATAGTTTCACGATGAAGAATTAATCCAGCAGCAACTCGAAGAATTCCAATCGGATCAAACCCTTTATGATCATAAAAACGTTTATCTTCTGTAGAAATAACTGCATCTTTCATCGAGTAGAAATGTATCTATGGATACATATTCTGCTTTCGAGGATATTTAAAAGCACCTGCTTCTTTTTGAATCAGCATCATAAATAACGGTTTCTTGAATCATACCTGCCCTGTAAACCACTAACATCAGCAGTCTTTGCCCATATACTAAAATGAGGCTAAAAGAAGGCTGTAAATGTTAGAAAAATGGTGAAATAGTTTTTGTCACATGAATTTCTTCCAAAATTCTCTAATTCTTTTAGCGAGGATGACTCCATATATATACCATTTATCTTTTGAACCAATTTCTTTCCTCGACTTTATCATGACGAGGAAAGGAATTTTTGCAGATTCTAAAGGTTGATTATCATTCATAAATTCTCTCATTTCTTTAATTTCAATATAATACATATATACGTGTAAGGTATATTACATACATGTACTACTATCGTATACACAGAATAAATTTAGCTGACAAATTATGAGAACAATATTTTTACCATTTATTAAAGCAACAAAAAGACTTCTCTTAGTAGCTATAGTCCTTTTACTACTGTAGAAGAAATCTAACTCTTATTCGTGCTCCTATTAATATCCGTTAAAAGTCTAATTTTTCATTCATTACTCTCATAAAATATCCCGTTAAAATCAGAATAGGCTTTCCATGGTAGTACGTGCCTCATAAATATTCATCTAAACAGAATAGACTTCTCGCTGTAGTAAGAATACAAGTAGACAATCCATTGGCTACTTGTGTTTGAAAAATTGAGACCTAAGGCTCAAATTTTTGGGCGCATGAGACTCCACTTGCGGGGCTGCTGCCGTCACTACTACTTCAGAGAAGTCTAATTCTATTCTATTACGGGGAATAATGGTATCCGTTTCTTCGGTAGGATCCTGCGTTGAAACAATCTCAATCATCAACCCATGCGGCAAACAAATGCTCGTTTTGCCCCACTCTAGATCCAGCGTCTTAACCGCAATTTGATCAGGACTATTATCTTCCTTATCCTAATTCTAGTCCCATCTGCTTCAATAATATTATATTGCTCATCACTAGGAAATAAATAAATTCCTCTCGTGGAGCATCTTCTTTTAATTCAAATCGTTGCACTTCTTCACCATTAATCAATAACAACAGCATAAATCTTTGCTTCTTCAGTTGAAGTCGTCATCTGTTGTACTGCAAAGTACATTTAGTAAAAAGATGATTAAAATAAATAAAGGCAATTACAATAATAATGTCATAAGGCTTCACTAAATGTTGATATTTCTTAATTTTTTCTTTTCATAAATCCTCCATTAAAATTATTAGCCCTTCTATTTTTACATACAAATTTAAACAACCAAAAAGGTAAAGAAAAAGGCTTCTCATAGTAGATTAAGCATGATAAGCCGAAGGTTTGCTGGCATCCTTTACTGCTATAAAAAGTCTAATTTATTACACTCTCCTAAAACTCCCAATAAAACAGAAAAGACTTCCCATAGTAGCTTAGGCATGAGAGCCGAAGGTTTGCTGCCGTCGCTACTACTATATAGAAGTCTAATTCGTTTCGTACTCTCATATTACATCCGTTAAAACAAAAAGACTCTCTTATAGCAGTATGGAGTAACGGTAGCGTGTGCTACTGTTACTAGGAGATTGAGACCTAAGGCTCAACTTTTGTAAAGACAAAGGGGCTACTGGCGTCCTCCTGCTGTATCAAAAGTCTATTTCAATTCTTAACCTGAACGTTGACCTTGCATCCGCTGCACGTTGGAAAGCTTGTCAATGTAGTTAATACATAACATCATTACTAAGATTAAAAATTGTTTGCGGGTAACCATACCCACATTTGTTTTCAATAATATCTTGCGTTTTCGCTGCAGAAATCAACGTTCCTAAAGGAAGGGTTGTATGCGGTGAGCCAGAAACCTAGATAAGTTAAACCAGTTTCAATACCAATGTTCCCTGCAAACGTAAAATTAAGTTAACAATGATTAACGAACTAATGTTGAGGTAAAATCTCGCGGAACATAATTTAAATCCACTTGAACCTAAAAGTCTTGAAACGCATTTACATAATCTAAACTAGCTTCTTGTAACGTACGAGTTCTGAATAAACGTGAACCAACCCAGTAGAACAATGTCATAATTAAAATAAAGTGGAATAATGTAGTTTGGAATAACTGTTACGAATCGATGATAATCATTAATGTTGGTAAAATCATGATAAAATCAACAACGCATTAATGTAGTATCAACCCATTTGCCATAATACAGAAATCAAACGATAATCCCGATAATACAAGTTAAAATAGTAATTGTGAAACCAATTGTTACAGAGTTACGAGCCCCAATAACTAACATCATCGCATACATCACGACCACCTTCATCGGAACCTAATAAAAATCCATTAACTCCTCAGGTGCTTTTATAACGTTGTAAAATATTTACTTTCAACCCGAGTTTGCTTCATTGATGAAAGAACGGACCAATGTAAATAAATAAGAAAATTAAAGTTAAGATAATTAATGCTGCAAAAGCAATTTTATCTTTTAAAAATTCACACAATAACCTGGAACCCTGTGGGTGGGGTAGATACAGTGCTTTCTTTTGTTACATCTATCTTGCGCCATTTGCTCTCCTCTTTTCTAGTGTACGCGAACCTAGGGTCAACGATACTCGTAATAATATCAGATAATAATGTTCCTAATAGTGTTGCTGTACCAAATAGTAATAACAACGCTAAAAAATAACAGAATAGTCACGAGATGAAATTGAACTTACAAATAGGTTCCCATTCCTGGATATGAAAGATGTTTTTCAATAAACACTGAACCACCGATTAAACCTGTAAATTCATATCCTAAGAATGCTGCAATAGGTAAATTGAGTTACGGAAAATGTGCAGTTAAATACCACTTTTCAGGGAACCCCTTTAGCACAAAGCTGTACAGACACTGTCTTGACTCTTCACTCAATTACCCCCAGTTCTTAAATATTGAACTGCGCACGATTGTTGATAAAAATCGCCATTGTTAATGCAGGTAATAATAAGTGGTGGAATCGATCATTGATATGTGGTGAACCTGGTGATGCACACCTGGATCAACCCGAGCCAGGGTTGAGACCAACCTAATGTATAACGAATAACCAGTAATAAATTGAGCAAAATACGAATGTTGGAATCAGATAAGTAATGAAGTTATAAACAACGATTAACTTATCTGCCCATGAGTTTTGATAACGTCCTGCAACCATCCCTAAAGGAAGTGCAATTAAATACGTTAAAATTAATGTTAATAATGATAACCATACTGTCTGCAATACGTTCACCAATTAATTTAGTAACAACATATTTATAAGTATAACTTTGACCAAAGTCTCCTTGGAATGCTTTACCCATCAACGAACATATTGGATATACCATGGATCATAGAAACCAGCTTTCACACGTAAAGCTTCAATAGTATTAGGATCTGTTTCAGGAGTAATCAGACCTGTAAATGGATCCCCATGGCATCATTTGCAATTAAGAATGCAATAAACTTAAAATTAAAATTTGTGGCACCATTAGTAGCACACGACGTAATATAGTTTTCCACATATTTCTAGTTACCTCCCTTTTGCTGACAGGTTTAACGCAACACAGCAGAATCTGACCAGTTGTTGTAAAATCGACACACGACCTTTTTCGTCATAGTACATGTTTGATTTTCTTGATAGAATTTCTCAGCTTCAATACGACGTAATTTGTTCCTTCACGGTTTTACAGGGTCAATAACTGGAATCGCTGATAATAAACGTTTTGTATAAATATGTTTGTGGATTTGCATAAAATATCATCTGCTTTCCTGTTTCAACAAAACGTCCACGATACATAATGAATAATTCATCACACGTGTTTTACAACCCCAAGGTCATGAGAGATGAATAAATAACTTCAAGTTAAACTCATCTTGAATACGTTTCATATAGTTTAATACTTGCGCTTGTACAGATAAATTAGTACTGATACTGGTTCATCGGCAATAATTAAACGTGGATTACTTGCTAATGACGAGCTACCCCAATACGTTGACGTTGTCCACCAGAGAGAGTGAGTGAGGGGTATTTTAATAATGCTTCTTCTGATAAACCGATGATTTCCATTAATTCAATAACTTCGACGTTCTTCTTCTGGAGATAAACGGTCAAAAGTTACGTAATAGCTCAGCAACGATATCTAAAATACGTTTTTGGATTAAAAACTTGATAGAATCCTGGAAAAATCATTTGCATACGATTATAATACAAGTACGACGACGAGCTTTGTTGTCACATCTTGACCTTCATATAATACTTTTACCACTTGTAACTGGCTCTAGACGATAATTGATTTACCGATTGTTGATTTACCAGAACCTGATTCTCCTACAAGTCCATATGTTTTCCTTCCTCAATTTCCAATGTAACGCCATCAACTGCGTAAACATGATCCGTTACTCGGTTAAAAGCCACTTCTAATTGGATCGATGAACTTTTTAAATCTTCAATTCTTACAAAACCCATTATACTTCCTCCCTTCAAAATGGAAATTTTTATAACATGTACAGCGAGACAAAATGACCTTTGCCAACTTCGTGTAATGTTGGATTTTTCTTCATGTTCTTCACAGCAAATCCATGCACGAGGGAGCAAAAACGGCATCCTGGCGATCATAGTAAGCTTGGTAATGGAGGAACTGTACAGCTTCAATTACAGTGTAACTCTTGTCCTTCTGAACCAGCTTGAGGAATTGATTGTAATAATGAACATGAGTATATATGGATCTTTAGGATTGTAAATAATTCCTCTACAGGAGCAGTTTCTGATTGTCAACGCACACATCACGGCTACACGTCCAGCGGTTTCTGCAACTTCACCCCAAGGTCGTGCGCGTAATTAAAATAATTACTGATTTGTTTCTGGCTTGAATTTCATTTAATAAATCTAAGATTTGTGCTTGATTGATACGTCAAGCGCAGTTGTTGGTTCGTCAGCGATAATCAATTGATGGTTTAGCCGGTAAAGCAATCGCAATTTGACAACACGTTGACGCATCACACTGATAATTCATGTGGTATTGTTTAAATGTACGTTGTGGTTTGGAATTCGCGTACTTGTGCCAATAATTCTAACACACGTTCTGTACGTTGTTTCTCGTCTAAATCTGCGCCGATATACTAATACCGTCAATTTGAGCACTCAACGGTCATTAATGGGTTTAATGAAACCATGGATCTTGGAAAATCATTCCAATATCATTTCCACGAATTTTATTATATAAGAGTCTCATTTAAAATTCACTGAGTTAGCATCATTATAAAGGCCAATGTCCCCTGTAATGTGACAATTTTGATTATGCAAGCATAATTTGCTAGTTCTAATGTGGATTTACCACATCAGGTTCTACAGTTGCTAAATTTCATCTAATGTTAATGAGCACACCATCAACTGCATCATAAAAATCATCTTTAATACGAAATCCACATGTAAATCGTTGATTTCTAATAAATGAGTTTTATCGATAGCCAAATTCTGTTCCTCCTTTGTCTGAATCAGTGTGTTTTGTCCTACAGCATTCAAATAAATAATATTCTTTAAACATTATTGATATTATGTCGTATTTTCAACTGAAAAGTACAGTGTGTATAAACAATTCATTTTAAAATTACGTATATTTTATTCTACGATTCTTTGAAAATTCCTATGATTTTTCTACAGAAATTTTAATAATTTCCCTCATATTTCTCTAAAATGGTTTCCAAAAGAGAGTCAACAGTTCGAACTTTGTACAAATTAATCTTATTTCACGTTATGTAGTTATTTCGTATAAGTTATAAAACGAGACTTTTAACAGTTAGCCAGCGTCCTACACTGCTTGCTAAAGGTCAAGTTTCTATCCACATGTATATGACTGGATTATCTGCTAATTCCATTTCGGTAATCCGCGTTTTGGATTATTCGAAGCGATATCCGTACTATAATATTTCACTCCGTTTATTCCACAGCTGTTGTTGATCACCAATTAAAGTTGGGAAAACAAACGCTTGATCATGTGAACATGTTTTGCCATTCTTTATAATACTCAATATTTTAGCATCATCGAGATGCACTTTCAGAATTTATTTTTATTAAAGATGTGCTGTTCCTTACTTACAAAACGGTAAAGTTAAACTTCCGCATCTTCAGCCTATAACCCTGTTGGATCTGGGATCAGACCAGTATTCCATCCAGCGCATACATATCAATATCTGGGTCATTTGCTTTCTGCTTTATCATAGAAACTATTCCACTTCGTCGGCCACGCCCGTTTTACAGGTGAACTTGTTTAGTCCAATTTCTTTCCACCATAATAAGTATTGTTGAATTAATGATTCCACATTCGCATCATCTCAGTACGAGCAATGATGATGGGTCAATTTAGAACCATCTTTATTTTCACGTAATCCATCACCATCTACGTCTTTATAACCCAGGCATCTTCTAGCATAGCTTTTTCTGCGGATTATAGGTAAATCCTAGCATGATCTTTGTTATAAACATCTTTGAAAAGGTGCGATTAAAGAGTCGTTCCTCTTGTAATCCGTTATACAAACTCTTTCCTGCTTGATCAATCATCTAATGCATAAAGCGAATTTGCTTGGCAACAAAACCGAGATCGAGACATTTTTGCATTTGGATTCATCACATTTTGCTAATGGACTCATCCATTTTCTAATTGGAGATGCTATATATTCATAGCCAGAATCTTCACTACCTAATAAAGGTAACATTCGTTAAATCTTTATACGCGTATCAGAATTGAGCTCTTGGCATTGAAGCGATCCTCATATTTTCCTGCCTTCATTTCCAGAAACAATGCTATCTGGAGAGACAGTTCTGCTACTACCTTATCTAATTTTGGTCTACCTTTATATAATAGTACTCATTTGCTATGATAGTCACTGATTCTGGACGATTGAGTTCAGTGGTAAAGGCACCTAACCCTACTACTTTTTGTTCAGAACACTGAGCGCTGTTCCCAATCTTTACAGGAATCGTTGATATGTTTAGGCATAGTCTAAGGACTAATTGGTCCTACTAACTTCATGGATGAGGTCATTTCTTTATAAATGAATTTTACTGAATAATCGTCCAATCTAAGCCAGAAATACTGGGTAGCTTCTCCAGTATGAAAGTTATCTTCCATTCCTTCGATATTTTTATAGATTCGCATCATAACAGATACCTGTGTAATCTTTATCTCCGAGTCCTACTCGCATAAGTAGAGATATGAGTCATCAATTGTAGCTGGTTGTCCATCAGACCATTTATAATCTTTAAAATTCAATGTAACCTTCACTGTTTTCCGAGAGACATCAGAAATTCAAGCGATGCTAAACCGAAATTGAAAGCTAGCTTACGATTTTCTCATCGCCTCAAAACATTGTTCCACATCCAACATAACCTGATAATGCAAGAATCTGTTGAATCTGGAAAGCTAATTCATCAATAAAAGAGTCCATTAAAAAGGAGATGCCACGCACGATGGCATATTTTAATGTTCTGCTACCTTTTATTGGTGTTCGTCATGGTAACTTCCTTTTGCACCGTGTTCTATCCCACTTTGCGTTTGGGTCATTCGCTTCCCATCTGTAGAGTTTTCGGAGAACAAGCTCCCAAAACAGCAACACCTTCTACTGCAGAGTGAGGATAAGATTGCCTTGCTTTGTCGTGATTTTCCACCTTTTGGTTTGATGTTTTTGATCACTATTATTATTTTAGCACACTGACTGACCCTATCGTTTCAACCAACTTACGAATTATTTCTTCCAAACTGTACAAACTCCCTCGTTGAATTCCTACAATCTCATACAAAAGTTTCTCTTATAAAAGAGCCATGAGACGCTTCTCCGTATGTAGGTCAAATATGGCACTCGCACAAGCAGCAGCGAGGCTGCACTAGTCGATCAGCTACAACAAATAGTATCTTACGCCCCCATCCAACAACACAAAAGAGCAATGATGCTGTGATGCCTGTAGCCTAAGCCAATCAAAGCCAGGGCGGCTGATTGCAAAGGCGCTGCAGACCAAGGCTCAAAAGTTTTAGCCATGAATTCGCATCCGCAGAAGCTGCTGGCGTCCTTAGCCTGCAGCAAACAGTGCTCATTGCTCACACTCTCGACTCAATATCTTTCCATTGGGTCGAGATATGGGCTTATTTTACAGGTTCGTTTGCAGTTAATTTGCAATTTAACCATAGAGATTTATCATTTGTTTGATCCAGCTTGGTATCAAAAGTATTTCACGTTTGTTAACAGCAGTAACTTTCTCACCAGTAGTTGTTGGGAAAATAAATGCGTTATCGTGTAGCATATTTTTGCCATTCTTTTATGAGATTGAATATTCTTAGAATTATCAAATGCTTCGTTTGAAGAAATTTTTCTCCAATAATCGCATTTCCTTCAGCACTTGGTAACGTTGGAAGTTGAATTTAGCTGCTCTCAAATAATCCTTCTGGTTTGGATCATAACCTGTTGACCATCCAGCAGTGAACATATCAATTTCAGGATCATCCAGCTTGAACTTTTATCATAGAAACTGTTTGAATTCAATTGTACGACCTGTATATAATTGAATATCAATCCAACTTCTCCACCATAATGATATTGTTGAATTAATGGTCATTTGCATCATCACGAGTACGAGCTGCAAAGTTGATAATTTAGAACCATCTTTATTTTCACGTAATCCATCGCCATCTACATCTTTATAGCCTGCATCATCCAAGATTTTTAGCTTTTATCTGGGTTATAAGTAAAAGCCTTCTTGATCTTTGTTATAAATATCTTGGAAAGAATGGAATGATAATTGAGTTTTGTACCATGTTGCAAACCATTATACAAAGTTTTACCTGCGTATCTGGGTCAATTGCATAGCAATCTCGCTTGACGTAAGCTCCATCGAACATTTTAGCATTAGGATTAACAACATTTTTACCTTGTTCTTTGTCCCATTTACCAGTTTAGTCAATGTATTCATACGCTGAATCTAAGGAACTTACTAATGTAGCATTTGTTAAATCTTTATATATGAATCGTATTGAGCTGATAGCATACTTGCAATATCATATTTACAGCTTTTCATTTCTGAAACATTACTATCTGGAGAAACAACTTCCATTACTACTTTTATCAAAGGTTTTGGACGACCTTTGAAGTAGTTGGGTTAACTTCTGTTACAGATTCACCTGGTACCATTGATTCAATTGTAAATGCCCTAGACCAACATTAGATTTTCACGAACAGCATCACTTTGTTCCCCAATCTGCTACAGAATTTTAGAATACATGTTTTGGCATAATATAACTACTTACTGAACCACCTGCTAATTGCATTGAGGTGTCATTTCTTTATAGTGAATTTTTCACTGTATAGTCATCTAATTTTTCTAAACCAGAGATAGTTGAAGCTGAACCTTTGTGGTACTCTTCCATTCCTTCGATATTTTATAATCACCATCACTAACGTACACCTGTGTAATCCCTTATGACCAGCTCCTTCATAAAGCAAAGATATAGTCATCAATTATTTGCTTTTTCTCCATCTGACCATTTATAGTCTTGAGAATTTAATTTAACCGTTGCTGTTTTATTTTCTACATCAAATGAAATAGAAGCTAAACCTGAGTTTACTAATTTTACGATTATCATCATATTCAAACATTGAGTTCATCAATCATACCTGCCACTGTTGAATCTGTGCTATCTTGTGATAATTCATCAATAAACACACCATTTAATGGTGAAGATGAAACAATTGCATATTTTAAAAGTTCCACCTTTAATTGTGGTTCACCATCGTGAGTTACTTCAAACAGATTTTGATTTATCTGCTCCTCTGTTGTTGTAGTTGGTGTTGTTGTTTTTGAACCACATGCTGCCATCGTCAATGCTACTGCAGCTGTTGGTAACGTAGCCATTTTCTTTTCATCATTTTTCATCTCTCCTTAATAAAATCTTCTAAAAATTCATTTTTATAGTAAGATGTTATTATATTAACATAAAATTTGGTTTTTGAAGTCTTTTTAATCTAATTTATTTTCATTTTGTCATCATTTAAATTAAAAAGACTTTTCTCTGAGTATATCCATAAGAAAAGTCTTTACATTGAACTATTTAACTTGAGTATCTGATACTACTTCTAATTGATACAATGCTGATTTTTGAATTACTTGTTCCAATTCTTGTCCATAATATTTACACGCTTAATAACAGCTGTTACTAAGTCCCCTACTAATGTTGGGGAAAATAAATGCTTCATCATGACGTATTGTTGCCATTCTTTGTAGAATTCAACATTTTAGCATCATCAAATGCTTCTGTTGAACTAATGTTATTAATAATACTATTTCCTTTTTCACTTACAAAGCGAGCAAGTTAAAGTTGGCGTGTTCACCGAATAAGTTTTGCTGGGTTTGGATCGAACCCTGTTCCCATCCAGCTGCAAAACATATCAATTTCTGGATCATCTGTTTTGAACTTTTTCATAGAAGTTATTCGATTCAATGGTACGTCGTATATAGTGTGAATATCTAATCCAATTTCTTTCCACCATAATAAGTATTGTTAATTAATGATTCATTTGCATCATCACGAGTACGTGCCGCAAATGCATAATACTTAATGGAGAACCATCTTTATTTTCACAATTCATCACCATCAACATCTTTTATATCAGCTTCTTCTAACATTTTGTTTTGCTTTTCTGGATTATATTTAAATCCTTCTTGATTCGCGTGTAAACATCTTTGAAGAATGGAATAATAATCGAATTTGTTCACGTTGTAAGCCATGGTAAAGTGTTTCATCTACTGTATCCATATCTAATGCATAAGCAATTGCTTGACGTAATACTGGGTCACTCATTTTTGCGTTTGGATCGGTGATATTTTACCACGCTTTGTCAAATTTTTCCTAATGCAAAGCTACATATTCAAATGAAGATTTAAATGTACTTACTAAGTTCCATTTGTTAAATCTTTATAAGATTCATATTGTCATTTGGCATCTCAACAATATCATATTTACCTGCTTTTCATTTCTGAAACGATATTATCTGGAGATACAATTTCCATCACTACTTTATCTAGTTTTGCGACCTTTTGTAGTGTGTCATTAGAACTAAGGTTACCGATTCACCAGGAATAATTGATTCTAACTGAATGCTCTAAACCAACGAATTTTAGTTCACGGCCATATTCACTCTTATCCCATTCTGCAACTGGGTGTGAAAATATGTTTGGCATAATATACGCATAATGCTCACCTGCTAATTTCATAGAAGGGACGCATTTCCTTGAAGTAATTTTTACAGAATAGTCATCGATCAATCCTGATACTGAATCTGCTTTTCCTGCATGGAATTCTTTCATTCCTTCTACATTTTCATATTTACTATTATAACGAGAACCTGTGTATGTAATCTTTATGACCGATTGATTGATAAGTGAAGATATAGTCATCAATCGTTACTAGTTGACCATCTGACCATTTATAATCTTTAGAATTTAATGTAACAGTGACTGTTTTGCCTTCAACATCATAATCAATACTTGCTAAACCAGTATTTGTTAACTGTCTATTCTCATCATATTCAAAAATACTTGCATCAATTTGAGAACTAATCGTTGGAGTCTAATGAATCTTGTGCTAATTCGTCAATGAATACACCTTTAAAACCTGAAGATGCTACTAAAGCATATTTTAATGTACCACCTTTGATAGCTTCTGCATCATTGACTAGCTTCTGTTGCAAACTTTTGTTTGAGTTCCTAACGGAGTTTTAGTAGTCACTGTTTCTTTATTAGAATTACAAGCTGCTAAAAGCTAATATTGTTGCTGCTGTTGTTACATATAACCAATTCTTTTTCTTCATCTCATTCCTCCAAATATTTCCTATTCCCATAAAGTTCTCATCTCTTTTATGTCCAATCATTCTATCATAAATTAAAAATAAAAGCAATTTTTTAATTTTTCTCCTTTGTTTACTCATAAAAATGTAATAACCGAACGAAACAAAAAGACTTCCCGCTGTAGCTTAGCAATGAGACTCGCATTTGCGAGGCTGCTGTCCTCCGATACCCACAGGGAAGTCATGATTCTCTAACGTACCTTCATAAATGAATGACATAGACTTCCGCCGTAGTAGAGTGCAAGTAGCCAAGTTATTGGCTACTTGTACTGAGAGAAAAATCGAGACCAGGGCTCGATTTTTAGCCATAATTCGCTTTTAGCGAAGCTGCTGGCGTCCTCACTGCCAGGGAAGTCATATAAATAGTATTTAGTTGCTGTTTCGAAACAACTTCAAGTTGGTATAGAGCAGATTTAGAATCTTTATTACCAATTTCAGGTTCATAAATTTCACACGTTTATTCACGGCAGTTACAGAGATCACCAACTAAAGTTGGGAAGATGAACGCACGATCGTGAACATATTTTTGCCATTGTTTGAAGAACTCCACATTCTTAGCTTCATCAAACGCTTCAGTCGAACTAATCTTAGTATTAAATCATTACCTTCTTGGCTCTCAAAACGAGCAAAGTTGAACTTAGCTGTTTCTCCAAATAAACCAGCTGGGTTTGGATCATAACCTGTTCCCCATCCACCAGCGAACATATCAATTTCTGGATCATCCGCTTGAACTTTTTCATAGAACACATTTGACTCAAGTGCGGTAAGTGTAAAGTTTTACATCTAAACCAATTTCTTTCCCACCATAATAAATATTGTTGGATTAATGAGTTCGTTTGCATCATCACGAGTACGAGCTGCAAAGTTGATTGATAATTTAGAACCATCTTTGTTTTCACGTAATCCATCACCGTCTGTATCTTTATAACCAGCTTCATCTAACATTTGCTTTTAGCTTTTCTGGGTTATAATCAGAATCCTTCTTGGTTTGGATTGTAAATATCTTTGAAGAATGGGATGATAATTGAGTTTGTTCCACGTTGTAAACCATGATACATACTTTCACCAGCCGCATTAATGTCTAAAGCATAAGCCAAAAGCTTGACGTAAAACTGGATCTTTCATTTTTAGCATTTGGATCTGTTACGTTTTTACCTTGTTCTTTATCAAATTTACCTAAGTGGAATGCGATATATTCATATTGAGAAGCAAATGAACTGATAAATGAAAACATTTGTTAAATCTTTATAAGCTTCATATTGAGCACTTGGCATTGAAGCAACATCATAGTTACCAGCTTTCATTTGAGAAACAATTGTATCTGGAGAAACAACTTCCATTACAACTTTATCTAATTTAGCACGACCTTTGTAATAATGTTCGTTTGGGAACTAATGTTACAGATTCACTCAGGTGTAATTGAATCAATCTTGAATGGTCCAGAGTATACACCTTTGGTTCCACATGCATATTCACTCTTCTCCCATTCAGCTACTGGAATAGTTGAGAAGATGTGTTTTGGCGATCACATAGTAAGGTAGCTCCACCTGCTAATTGCATTGATGGACGCATTTGTTTGAAGTGAATTTTCACTGAGTAGTCATCTAATTTTCTACACCAGAGTGGGCTAACTTCACCACTATGGGAATTTATCCATACCTTCAATGTTTTGGTAGTTAGAATTCATAACGAACACCTGTGTAATCTTTATGACCAATTGCTTCAATTGCGAAAATATAATCATCAATTGTTAACGGTTGTCCATCTGACCATTTATAGTCTTTAGAATTTAATTTTAAACTGTAGCAGTTTTACATTCTACGTCAAATTCAATAGCGCCCATACCAGTATTTGTTAATTTACGATTTTCATCATATTCAAATAATGTCGTATCAATTTGAGAAGTAATGGTTGAATCTGTTGAATCTGATGATAATTCGTCCATAAATAATCCTTTAAACGGAGATGCATAAACGATTGCATATTTCAAAGTCCCACCTTTAATTGGTGTACCCTCATGCGTTACTTCAGATGCAAATTTTTGTTTTTGGTTGTGAAGTTCCACCTGTTGTTGTAGAATCACTTGATTGTCCTTTTCCACCACATGCTGCTAATGTTAAAGCTACAGCTGCAGTTGAGAACAATAATAATCCTCTTCATATTTCCTCCTGACTGTCAGAACTCTATCAGAATTGTCGACAATTAAATTAACTTTCTATGCTTTAACAGTTTCTTATATCAATCATTTTTCTTAATAAAATTTTCTACTTTCTCTATTTTAATTTTATTCCAGACTAGTTTCATTCATTTTCAGCATAAAAAGCTTTTCGCCCTAGCAACTAAGCTAAATCCGAAAAGACCTTTTCCAACTTTTATTATTTATTTAATGGAGTTAAAACAATGAGATGCATCGATTGATTCTGCTACTTCTGCTAATGCTTTCTTCAAAATTCTGGAGTACTTACATCTACTCCTAAAACTTTTGCAGTATCTTCTACACTTGATACAGTAGTTGCACGAAGTAATTCTTGATATTTTTTCTACAAAAGCCTTCTGGTTGTTCTTGGTAAATGGCATATAATCGCTTTAGAGAATAATCCACCAAATGCATATGGGAAATTGTAGAAACTTAATCCAGTACTATAGTAATACGGTTTACATGCCCACATATGGATGTAAGTAAGCTTGATCTAATCCATCACCATACACGCTTCTTTTTGCACAGATAACATCATTTCTTCTAAATCTTTAGAGAACATAAATGATTGTTCACGATTTTCAAAAACAGCTGATTCGAATAAGTAACGAGAATAGATATCTACAATCAATTTGTGTTGTATCTTGTAATTGAGATTCAATTAATGCGATTTTTCTTCATCACTTGCTTCTTTAATTGCTGTATTCATAATGATATTTTTCATTAAATGTTGAAGCTGTTTCTGCAACTGGCATTGAATAATCTTGATTTTAAAGGACGGTGATTTTCAATGTGTAAACCATGATAAGCATGTCCTAATTCGTGCGCTAATGTTACTACATCACTTAATGATCCAGTGAAGTTCGTTAAGACACGTGATTGTTTCAATCATTGGTAAGTTTGCACAAAATGCTCCCCCAACTTTTCCTTTGCGTGGGTGAAATCAATATAGTGTTTTATCAAAGAATTCTTCTGTCATTTCTGCTAAATCCGCTGAGAATGTCTAAGTTTTTCAATTAAGTAATCTTTTTGATTCTTCAACTGTAAATGTACGACTGCTATTTCCAATAGGTGCCAAATAAATCATAGAATGGTAATCCATTTTCATGTCCTAATAAAGGCTGCTTTATGGCGTAAATATTTTTCTAAAGTTTGGTAAATATTCACGGATTGCTTCTAATAATGCATCTAAAGTTTCACGACTCATACGAGGCTTCTAGCGTATGTGCTAATGGAGATTCAAATCCACGTAAGCTAGAAGTTGTTAATACTTCTTTTTAATATGGTTTAATAGAGAACGCAATTGGTTCTTTAATCGCATCATACATTTTCAACTCTGCTTCATACGCTGATTTACGCACTTCTGCATCGCTATCGTATGCTTTACCACGAATTTCACTTAAAGTAACTACTTCACCTTTATATTCGCCTTGAGCACTTGACCACATGAAGTCGAATAATTGAGACCAAGCTTTTTCCACCACTAATGAGACATTTTTGCTAAAACTTCTTCTAACTCATCGCTTAATAAGTGAGCTGCATCTTTTTAGCTTCTTCAAAATAATAACGATATTCTGCTAAGAAAGGATCTGTTGTAATATCTGTTTGAATTGTTCTAAAATTTTGAAACTTTTTGCATAAGTCGGCTTGTAAATCAGCTGAAGCTCCTGCTAATTGTACTTCTACTTGTGTCGCTATTTCATGCGTTGTATCTGTCGCTAATGTTAAATGAATATAACTATATAAACGACCTGTTAACACTGTTGATTCTTCTAATAATTTTACAACTTGTGTAATTCCTTCAATAGAATCTTCTAGTGTTAAACTTTCAAATTTTTCCTTTTAACGCTTTATGGCTTCTACATCTTGTTTAAATTCTTGACTTTCAAATGATGGGTATAAATCTTCTAATGTCCATTCATACATCTTTCATTCCTCCTCTTTTTACGTATATTTCATTATACTGCAACAATTTTTCTTTTTCCATAATTGGATTAATTTTTCAATGATTGTACAGGAGCTGGAATGCGTCCTCCACGGTTGACGAGATAAATCACAATTTCCTTCTTTAACAGGCATAATTGGAGCATAGCCTAACAATCCACCAAACTCTACAGAATCTCCTACTTTTTCCACCAGGAACAGGGATAATCCGTACAGCCGTTGTTTTTGTATTAATCATTCCAATAGCTGCTTCATCCGCAATAATACCTGAAAATTGTAGTTGCAGAGTGTCGCCAGGTACAGCAATCATATCTAACCCAACCGAGACATACAGCTGTCATCGCTTCTAATTTTATCTAATGTTAAAACTCCATTTGCAGCCGCTTCAATCATTCCTTCATCTTCTGAAACGAGAGATAAATGCTCCGTAATCCACCAACTGCAGAACTAGCCATCATACCACCTTTTTCACAGCATCGTTTAATAAAGGCTAAGGCAGCTGTTGTACCATGAGTTCCTGTAACAGATAAGCCCATTTCTTCTAAAAATACGAGCGACTGAATCCCCTACTGCAGGAGTTGGTGCAAGAGATAAGTCTAAAAATTCAAATGGAATTCCTAACATTTGACTAGCTTTCTGACCAATTAATTCTCCGACACGAGTAATTTTAAATGCAGTTTTCTTAACAATTTCGGCAATTTCTGTTAATGTTTCAACTACACGATTTCCAAGTGCTGCTTTTACAACACCAGGTCCAGAAACTCCAACATTAATCACGGCATCTGCTTCCCCACTTCCATGGAAGCTCCCGCCATAAATGGATTATCTTCTACTGCATTACAGAAAATTACGACTTTAGCACAGCCAAATCCTTCTGGAGTTATTTCTGCTGTTTCTTTAATGATTTCTCCTACTAATTTTACAGCATCCATATTAATTCCTGCTTTTGTGGGAACCAATATTAACAGAACTACACACAATATCGGTTACTTTCATGGCTTCTGGAATCGCAGACGAATTAACACTTCATCTGTAGGGACTCATTCCTTTTTGAACTAATGCAGAAAATCCACCAATAAATGATACGCCGATAGCTTTGGCTGCTCGATCCAATGTTTTGTGCAATAGATAGCACAGCTATCTGCTTTTGTAGCTGCTGCAATTTTGAGCAATTGGTGTTACTGAAATTCGTTGGTTTACAATTGGCACACCATATTGCAGAGATAATTCGTGAGCTGTTTTGACTAAATCTTTTTCAATACGAGTAATTTTGTTGTAAATATTTTGATTTAACACATCCAATATCCGGGTGAATACAATCATGTAAATCAATTCCGATAGTAATAGTACGAACATCGAGTTTTTGTTCTTTAACCATCGAAATCGTTTCTAAAAATTTCACTATGTTGAACCATTCCTTCACCTAACCAATCCGATGCATCCTTCAAAAATTTCATGATTTTTGAATGCGAATATCTAATGCTCAAAAGTTTTTCCTTGTTCGTGAATATAAGGAGCCAATTCTACAAATGGCATTTTGCTTGCTGATACATCTACTAAAAATTAACATTGTAAAATATTCATCCATAATTTCTTGAGAGATGTTTACAATATTAATATTTTTGTTCTGCTAATAATTTTTGATACTTCATAAACAATACCGACACGATCTTTGCCGACAACTGTTACGACTGCTTTCATTTTCTCACTCCTCTTATAAAGTTTTAGCTTCTATTGTATCGAATTTTCATCCTAGTCAAAACTTGAAATTCCTTTTTCTTCTTTTATTTCGTCACCTTTTTAGTGTATACTACAGAGAAGAATGAAAAGGAGACAGTTATGAAAATACGAAGAATGGTTACATTTGTTTCCAAATTCTAAAATAATCCATCACATTCCAAAAAGATGTAGAGATTATGTTATTCCTTTGGAAGAAAATACTTATTTACAAATTTCTTATGAACAATTAACGAATCGTGAATTAGCTTTTGTTAGAAAACTTAAAATCTCCAGTGAAGGTAACAACTCAACTTTTCACCTTGGCAACAGTATTTAGAACAAGGGTCAATGTCCTGTTCCAGTTAGAGAATCTTCAGTTGATTCATATTTGTTTGATTCAAAAATAATGATTTTTAATGAACAAGAATGGTTGGAGATGATGCAAGAGATTTTGGAGAGGTGTTAACGGGTTTTTCTTGTTTTCCAAAGCATTATACGATTGTGAGAAAAAAGCCGATGTTGAAACGATTTCGACTCAGGAGTTGCAAGCAATTCATGCAACGGTTGAGGAAGATTTTGCGATTTCAATGAAGATTTTTCATTGGGAATGTTTGGAAAAATGTCCAGAGGATATTCGAATTTATCAAGCAGAAAGCTTTATTTGTGACATATTTACATGAGTCGAATAAGCGAGACTTGTTTGGCTTTTTGCACCAATGGTTTTATGGGGATTTGCGCAGAAAAAGTTAGATTTTTCACCAATTCTGAGACTCTGTATGCGCAAATGGTTCAGGATGAGTTTCCTGATTTAATTGAGGCGTTGTGGCAAGAGCGTGGAACTTTGACGAAGGCAGCTACTCGTTTGTTTATTCATCGTAATACGTTGCAGTATCGGATTGATCGGTTTGGGCAATTGACGGGACTATCGCTGAAGAACATGGACGATCTGACTCTCTGTCATTTTCCTTTTGATGCAACAGGAATACTAAAATAAATTAATCCCTACACCATTCCTTTGATAGTGAGGTCGTAAGCAGCCACCTTCGGTGTCTCATTGCTAAAAATCAAGCCTCGGTCTTGATTTTTCCCCTGTAATATTAGCCTTGCATGGCTAATAGCTTTCACCATCAAAGAAATGGTGTGGGATTTTATATCCATATTGTATCGAGCGGTAGGAAATTACGAGACTTAACAATGTCGTCAAGCAGCTTCACCATGCGAATCTCATGGCTAAACTTCGAGCCTTGGTCTCGAATTTTTCCTTTAGTCAATAATATTACTTCCACTACTAAGAAATAGGGATTTCATTTTTATTTTTGACGTTTTTCTTATTATATCTGGCGATTTTACTCTTTCTTTTAAATAGATTTGTCCATATACACCTCAAAAGAATGACTTCGCCACCTCTTTTCCGGTTTTTCACAGTTTCCCTCTGCACTGGATATGGGTTTCTCAGTCTCCATTCCGACCACTAAAAGTAGGTTTTACTTCTCTACTCCGACTCATAGCTATTACTTTGCTTATTTCACCATTGTTTTATAATATTTTAGTCAAAATTTCAAATAATAAATTTGTCTTTTCACCTATCAATAACGATTATTGCGCTATACCGTACTATTGACATAGTATCCATCTGGAGTTGTGTATTTCTTAAAATAGCTCTGATTTACCTGCATAGAACCAATACCCCTCTGATTCAAACCATTCGTTTTCAGCCATTACACCTGATGCATTTAAGTAGTAAACTTCATCTTTTGGTTTTAATCATTGTATTTGTATAAATTTTTCCTTCTCTACTTGCATAATACCATTTACCACCAACTTGGAACCATTTCATCAACTTTACTGCACTCGATTTTATCCGCATAGTACCAACCATCTTTTTGTTGGAACCATTGATTTTGCTTTCATCGCTCCTGATTCATCAAAATAATACCAAGTTTTATTTATCTCAAAGGAATCCTTTTTGCATAAGTCCAATACCTTTTTGTTCACCAGTTAATTCTGATAGATAATACCAAGAACCATTGTCTTGAACCCAACCTGTTTGAACTTCACCAGTTTGACTTACATATATCCAAACTTTATGTGTTCCTTCTTTACTATCTTCAGACTTAGCATTGATTGATTTCCAACCTTTTGTTAGTTGTCCATTTTCAGCGTAATATACTTTTCCATCTTTATGAGCAAATCCTGTATTACTTTGTTCTGCTGCTTGTACATTTGAACTTGTTGCTAAAAATCCAACACCTAAAACTGCTAAACTAGCTCAACATTAATTTGTTTTTCATAAAACTCTCCTTTATCATTACTACATATGCACTACTGTTGCCTTATAACTGTAACATTTCATTCTCTAGAAAGTCAAATGTTACAAGTAGGATTTATAAACTTCCTACAAAACTATCAAAAGAACGATAGCCCCGCTTTCGCGAGGCTACCATTATTACTATCAATCATTACACAAGGGCAGGGAGTTTTTACAGTTTTTCTTTTTCTCTTTCCCTTTAATGGTAATTTTTCCTTTGTGGCACCAATAGTGACTTGTTGTCCGAAGCGGATTTCTCCACTTAACAGTGCTTCACTTAATGGATCTTCAATTTTTCTTTTGAATGGCACGGCGAGATTGGTCTTGCTCCATATTCTGGATCAAATCCTTCTTCTGCTAATACATCTAATACTGCAGAAGTAATTTTCACTGTAATATTCAATTCTTGTAATCTTGAAGTAATTTCTTTTTGCCATACTACCCAACAATTTGTCTTAGTTCTTCTTTTTGCAATTCATGGAAGACAATCGTTTCATCAATACGGTTTAATAATTCTGGTCTAAATGAATTTTTCAATTCTTCACGAATTCGTTTTTCCATTGCATCATGGTTTTTGATGAACTGTTTTTCGCACCGAATCCTACCGATTTTTCTTCACGAAAGAGCTACAGCACCAAGGTTTGACGTCATAATAATAACTGTATTTCTAAAGTCCACTTTTTCTACCTTTTTGAATCAGTTAAATGACCATCATCTAATACTTGTAATAAAATATTAAAAACACATCTGGATGAGCTTTTTCAATTTCATCTAGTAAAAGTACGGCATAAGGACGTTGGCGAATTTTTCTCTGTTAATTGACCACCTTCATCAAAATCCAACATACCCTGGAGGCGAACCAACTAATCGGCTAACGGAATGTTTTTCCATATATTCAGACATATCAATTCTAACTAGCGCATCTTGTTCTCCGAACATTAGCTTCTGCTAAAGTTTTTCGCTAATTCTGTCTTACCAACACCTGTTGGTCCTAAGAATGAAGAATGAACCAATTGGACGACGTGGATCTTTTAATCCACTTCTTGCACGACGAATCGAGACGAGCAACCGCACTAACGGCTTCAGATTGCCCAATTACACGTTTGTGTAACACAGATTCTAAGTTAATTAAACGTTCACTTTCTTTTTCTCCATTTGTTGAAGAGAATTCCTGTCCATTGAGAAACAACTTCTGCAATATCCTTCTCCAATTGAAAGCAATATAATCTGTTTTTGGTGAAGTTTCCATTTTTCGATTAATTTTTCAAGTTTATCTCTTTTCGCTAATTCTTTTTACGGAATTTTTGCTGCTTCATCAAAGTTTTTGGTGTTGAATTGCTTGATTTTTAATTGTTCAAAATGTAAAAATTTCTTCTTCTAATAAGACGATTGGAGAAACTTTTTGTAGTCACATCTAAACGAGCTTTTTGCCGCTGTTTCGTCCATTAAGTCAATCGCTTTTATCCGGAAGACGTCTTGAAGTAATGTAACGAACCGATAATTGTACCGTCGCTTGAATCGCTTCATCTGTAATTTCACATGGTGATGCGCTTCATAATGTTTTCTCAACCCTTTTTAAAATTTGAATGCTATCTTCAGCTGTTGGTTCTTCTACATGAATAGAAGCAAAACGACGTTCTAAGGCAGCATCTTTTTCAATGTATTTTTGATACTCATCTAAAGTTGTTGCCCCAATGACTTGTAATTCACCACGAGCTAATGCAGGTTTTAAAAATATTTGAAGCATCAATGGCTCCTTCTGCTCCCCCTGCACCAATTAAAGTGTGTAATTCATCGATGAATAAAATCACATCTTGCTGCGTATAAATTTCTTCAATGATTTTTCATACGTTCTTCAAATTCACCACGATATTTTTGTTCCTGCTACTAATGCACCCATATCTAACATCATTAAACGTTTGCTGGCAATTTTCTTCAGGAACTTCACCATTGACCATACGTTGGGCTAATCCTTCAACAATGGCAGTTTTACCTACACCAGGTTCTCCCCACTAAGACTGGATTATTTTTCGTACGGCGCTAATCACTTGAATCATACGACGAACTTCTTCATTTCTTCCAATTACTGGATCTAACTTGCCTTGTCTTGCTAGAGCTGTTAAATCTCTTGATAAGCTATCCAATGTTGGTGTTTTTATCTTTTTGCATTGCCACCAGACACTTGACCTTTTTGTTGAACGAGCTTTTTGAAGGTTGAATGCCAATTTTTCATAAATTGTCTTCATTAATTCTTCTAATTCAATATGATTATCACGCATAATTTTTGTCGCTAATACTTCTTCTTGCAGTAAGCTAATAATAAATGCTCTGTTCCTACTTGAGGAATTTTCAAACGTCCTTCTTCTGTTGCTGCAACAACTACTTTTTAGCTCTAGGAGAATAAGGCATTAAATGAGGGATCGATTTCTTTGATTGCTTCCATATCCTGTTAATGCTTCAATTTCTTGACGAACAATTTCAGCTGTTAACCCTCTTTCTCTTAAAAGGATTCCGGCAATTCCTTCTTGTTCAATGACTAGACCTAATAATAAATGCTCCGTACTGTGATGTCTAAAAGAAATTTGCTTCCCTAGCAGCTAATACCTAGCATTACGTGCTGCTTTTCTGTAAACATTTCACTCATTCACGTCACCTACTTATACTTTAAACTGGTTAATATATTTTTCATCATATTACTACGAAGTTGATCACTACATTGCTCTGCTTCAGATTCTTTCTGACATTGCAATATTCAAGTAATTGTGCTTCTCTTTTGAGAGGAGCTCATTATCATATCTAGATTTTGTAAAATATGATTGGCTTGTTTCAACGATAATTCTTCAGGAACTACTTCTAATAAGGCATCAATAATATCATATCATCGACCTAATTGACTTTCATAATACGGATATGCCCACCACCACCACGTTTACTTTCAACGACATATCCTTGTTGAACCGTAAAACAGTATTAATAGCATAATTAATTTGTGATGGAACACAATTGGAGCGATCTGCAATTTCACTTCAGCGAATCTCAGCTTTCTCTTGTGCTAATAAGACGTAAATATTCTTCAATAATATCCGACATATTTGACGGTTGCATACGCACCTCTCTTTTGACTTTCTTTTGACTTTAATTATACAAAATAAATTCTCTTTGCCAATAAAAGTACTCAATCTGCCATTGTTACATTTTATTCATCCTGTCAGTGAATTTCTACCAACAGGATTTATCTTACTATTTTTATCATTTACGTTAAATTTGGAAATGAATATCCCAAATCATCTAATTCTTGAAACACAGCAGAGATGATTTCTTTTCTTACTTCATTTTCTCTTTTAAATGTTTCTTTAACTCATTAGTAGTAGCCTTTGAATTTTTAGCTAAAAATATCACTGTCGTCAATCATCGCATTTTGAAATTCTTTAATTCTTTTCCTACAAACGGAACTCTTTTAGCCTCTTCATGAAAATCTCTAAACTCACGAAGTTCTTCCATTGAATTGAACTCATTAAAATCATCAAGATCATCGAAATCATAATACGGATCATCAGAAGTTATCAAGTGAAAGAGTTCTTCATGAGAATACATATCAATCACAGATGTTTTCTGTACTAATTTCAAACGGAATTTTAAAAATTTCCATCATTGGATCTAAGCATTCCTTCAAGAATGGAGCAAAAACTCCTCTTGTCACCCATCTTTCCGGAGTCATTGACATCATTATAAAAACCTAATAACGCATTTTGGATAAATTTCAGGATCTAATTTATACATCAGCTCAATGAGTGCTATTTTCCATATCAGTTGTAATGATTAGAATATATTGAGTAGTTTTTCATCATCACCATAAAAATGAGATGGAGAAAGCATTAAACGTATTTCAAAATGTATCCGGTACTGATACTTTAGATACCTTACACGGTAAAGTGTTAATTCTGGCTACATACAGTTTTGGTTTTTCTCCTTTATACCCAATAAATTCTTCAAAGTTAGTTCTTCCTCAGTAGAAGAATATCTCCTTGTTCATAAGACACTTTTCTTGTTTTTGGATTGTACGTAATCTTTGGTAACGTATTTCTTTCAGTTGGTTTTTGAGTAAGAAGCAAAGTAATGCAAGATTTCCTTCTTGCGTTAACCAATCTAATACTACAGAAATTCATTTTCTGACACTTTTAAATCTCTGGATAATAATTTAGAATCATTTTTAAACTGAAAATTAATGGATATAATTTCTTTCTTTTACGAGGTAATCCCTAAGTCTCTATGTCATGACTTTTTGGAATAAACTCTAATGGGACAAAGACGATTTGAATTCCTTTACGTAATCCTTCAATTTCATCTCAAATCCCTCTTCCGTTTCAGCTAGTGCGACAATAGCTTCTTCAGCTTTCATTCTATGTTGATATTCTTGAACAGTTTTATGGAAAATGCCGCAAATTGTCCTTCCTTATTATGCATTAATTGGACAATAAATTGTACTTTTCAGCTTTAGCTTTACAAACTGCTGCTACCATAAAATCATTCTCAAATTGTGTTAATGCTCTCTTTGAACTTGATATAATCATTATAAATCTCTTTCACTATTCTTCCTCCATTTTGTATTCACTTACATTGTACTATACTTTTATCAAAAGACTATAAAATAAAATACACCAAACTGATAATTTCAATCGGTGTATTTTTAAAGTGAACAAACATAACCATTCAACGATTCATCTCGTTTTTATTTGTCAAATTTCTTTCATCTTCATCGGTTTTCTTTTCTTTGCGTTGGAATAACTAATCCTAATCCTGAAAGGATTGCTAATACAACGAGAGTAAAGATTCAACTTCAGTAGTTCCTGTATTTGGTAATTCTTGTTTTGAAACTGGAGTTGTTATTGATTGTTCCGTTTCATCACTGGTTATCTGGCACAGTTGTTTTTCCGGCGTTGAAAGTTGTTCTTGCTTTCAGGATTTTCAACTCAGATGGAGCTGTTTCCAATTTCTTATAATGGTGAACTTTTATTCGCATTAGCATCTGTCGTAATTTCAATAAATTCATATCCTTCCAAGAACTTTTGATTCTTTCACGCCTTTTTCAGGGTAGAAATATCTCACCGTTTTCATCTACAAAATGAGTCGTAACTTTTGTAGTTGGTGTTGATGGTTTGGTGTTGGTGTTGTCGTAACTTTCACTGGAACGTTAACAACTACACGCTTTTCCACCTGGTAATTCAATCATCACCGGAACACTTGGTCTATCACCCGGAATATCTGTAGATGGTTTTATCTCAATTTCGATAATTTTCCCACCTTCTGGAATTTGGATATGTTTTCAACATCTTCATCTGTAATTGGATCACCAAGTTTCTTCTCGATTCCCTTCACTGGTGTTACGTTTCTGGGTACTTCACTGTTATTGCTTTTCCATTTTGGTAATTCACCGTTACTAACTTCAGGTCTTTCTTACCTGGTGTTGTTAAATCTGAATATTTTCTACATTTGTTACTTGCCACCTTCTGGCACTTTAACATATTGACAATATCCTCTTTTTGTCAAAGGTGTATTCGTTACAGGTGTTTCCAATTGGGTGTAGGTTTCGCTTCTACTACTTTAATCGTTGCTGAACTTCACTCAATACTTTTACCATCTTTATCCTTAACAACTACCGTTATAGTTTATCTAAACCAGTTGTTACATCAAATGGCTCTTTTTGTCCATCTGGAATTTTATATTCAAATGTTGAACCTTCTGGATAATCACTTGGAGTAATATTATCTCTTGCTTGTGGTTTTCAGTTGGACTTTACAGGAATTAATTGTTCTTTTCCTTCCACTACTTTTAACTTTAGCTGGTGCTTCAACAAGCTTTATCTTCCCTGTCTTTTGCAACAACGACTACATCTTTTTCGCCTGGTCTTGTTGTATCCACTGGAGTCTTATAACCAAAAGGTAATTTCATCTGGATATTGTTCAGGATCAATACTCTTAGATGCATCTGGTTGTTTGTTTGATTTATCAACTGGCACATATGTGTCTTAGGTTCTACAACCATTACTTTTTGCAGGGATTTTCGCAATGACTTTATCTCCAACTTTTTGCTACTACGACAACATCTTTTGTCTCCTGGGGTTGTTGTGTCTGCTGGAGTTTCATAAGTAAACTCTGTATCTTTGAGAATACTTTAAGTCAATACTTCCTTCAACAGCTGGTTGTATCTTTATCTCACTGGTACAAATTGTGGATAACTTTCTACAACACGTACAGTTGCAGGGACTCTCTGCAATAGGATTACCATCTTTATCTTTTACAATGACATTGACTGTGTAATCACCAGGTCTTGTAGTATCTACTGGAGCTTTTGGATCATATTCAAAATGTTGAACCATCTGGATATTCTGTTTCATCAATACTATTTTTCTGGATTTGGTTGTTTATTGTTTTCATCCACTGGAACAATTTGTGGAACTCCCTCTACAACCGTGACAGGAACTTTACAACAACCGTTGTTTTTCCTTCTCCATCAACCGTATATTTCACAGTCACGTTTACATCAGTATCATCTGACAAATCTGTTGTTCCATTTTCGTCAATACTTACATTAGTAAACATTTTTCTGGAAGTTTTTCCTTTAAAAAGTACCATCTGCAATCAAACTTCTTTCGCTTTAGCAGACTTTTTCTTTTGCTTTTTCCTTATCGCTATCTTTTGCAACAAAAAATTCCTTTTGGTGTTGGTTTTGGTAAAACTGTGCTTTTAACTTTTACTGGTCTCTGTTAAAAGTTTTCTCCATTTTGATCCGTATAGTTACTGGAACAGTTACTTCTTTACACCTAGTTTAGCTGTAATATCTTTTTGCTAAATCTTTTAGGCTCACCTTTTCGTTCCCTTTTCCCTGAGTAACGCATCAGTTATATCCTTAGCAGTTAATTCATCTCCTTCAAATACAACTTTAGATTTTGAGTTGGAACCAACTACATATAACGGAACTTCTACATTCACGAAATGTCATCAATCACTTTCCCAGTAGTGTTATCTATATTTAACCTGTAACAGTAACTGGAGTTTGTTGACCATTTTTGATCCGTTTTGGAGTAACAATCGCATCATCTCTGTTACAAATGGAGTTACACACTTCAGGAACATTTGTTAGTCAGTATTGCTTTATTGACGTTTGCTCGAATGACATCGATTAATTTCTTTCGTTTGATGTACCGTTTAAGACTGCCTTTCTGATGATGGTTTTTGGAAAATTTTAACAGTCACTTCAACTGGTTCATCACGTTTAAATTTGTCTGCCCCATAAGTCAGTTACTGGAACTTTAATCTCTTGACCTGCTTTTTCCATCAGTAGAAATATTGCTAACATCAGGTTTGTAACTACCGTCCTTACCAGGTGTTACGAGCTTCGCTCTACTTTTTCTGCAGATGGCTTTATCTCTTCTACTACATACACTGGTATTTGTAATTGATACACGTGGTTGAAGTTTAATCGTAAATTCTTGAGTAATATTGTCATCCGTATCTTTCTTCGTATCGAATACTAGGGTCTTTATCAAATGGATTGTCGACGATATCATATCCATTGTTTTCAATACATCGATATGAGTTTGTACATCACTTTTTCAGGAATTGTTTCACCCTGATTTACCAGTTAGAGTCAATGCTAGTCTGTTAACTCTGTTTCTATTTGTTTTGGATCTACAGAAATAGATTTAACTTTTGCTTTTTGATCATCTTTTTCATACGTAATCTTGATATTTGCTTTTGGATCCGTAAATTTTGGTGGTTTATAACCTTGTTCTGGATTTGCAGGATTTACTGGTTCTAATGGTGTTCCATTTCCATCTTTTTGGAGTATATCCATCTTTATGAGGAATAATTTGAGTAATTTCACTGATCTTCGTTGGATCATTTTGGATCATTAGGGAATGGAATTGGATCTCCGTCTTTACCTGTTGTTGGGTCTACTGGAATCAGCTTTCAATCTTCGTATACGTTACTTTATCAGTTTCATCAGAATTACTTTTGTATCTTTGCAGAGTTGCTGCTTCTTTTGCTGGAATTTTCTTTTTATCAGCAATATATCCTGGTGAAACTATCTACTCCGACTTTATCCATGTTTTATTTGTACTTTTCCCAATCTGTATAAGTTACTTCTTTAGTAACAAGATTAACGATCGCTTTTCTTGTAGAATGATACGTTTTGAATTGTTTCATCTGTCGCTTTTCTTCAGTTACTATATCGAGTTCTTTCTTCATATGAAATGACACGTTTTTGCAGTTGTGTTCAAATCAGATTCAGCTAATCCTCAGAGTAGCCATTTCAAATCTGAGTGTATCTCATTTGGATCAACTGGACTATCTTTTTCATGAGGTGTTGATGAAGTGTACTAACGATTCTAGGTTTAACAACAATCTTAAATGTTTGAGAAGGGGCTGATGTACCATCTTGTGCATTGATATCTTCCTTTATCATAAGGTTGGATGATGATTATCTTGAGTATGATATTCATCACTTTCTACTTCTTATGGTTTTAAGTTCTTTGATTTTGTTATCCAATTTCTGTACTTGTTGGTAATTCTGAACCAGATTTACCAGTTAAATCAACGCTAAAACTACCCTCATTTGCAGCTCATCAACTTTCTTCTCAATGACTACTTTAGCTGTTTTGATAGATGGTGTGTACGTAATTGGTGATTCACCGATTTATCCGTTGGTGTAAATCCATCCGGCACTTTTATACCCTTTGACTTGGGTCAGTAGGATTTTTCGGAGTTAATCGTTATACTGGAGTATATCCTGGTACATAAGGAATAGTTACAGTACTAAAATCACCTGGAACTGTTGGGTCAGTCGGATTATTTGGATAGGGAATTTTATCTTGAGCACCATTTGGTTTCTTACCATCAGGATATTTAGGGATAAATGAACCAATTTCTTTTATAAAGAACTTTAGTAACTTCTGGAGTAACTGTTCCATCTTCTCAGGAACTGGTGCTTCTTTTTCAGCTACTGTTTTATCTGTCGCATTTACTAATAAGTAATTTTCACTACTGGTGATTCAACAGCATTGAATTTACCTTTTTGTCTCCGTCAGCTGCAGTATCTGTTAATTTATCCGCTTCATTGTAAACTTCCCAATCAGAGTATGTTACTTCTTTTTGTTTCAGGGTTAACTGTTGCTGCACGTTTATAAGTTACTTTTTGTACTTTTTCAGATTTTAGTCCCATTGCATCAGCCTTATTAGCATCTTCTTCTTTTAGATACTTAATTGTACGTGTAACTTCTTTAACTAAATCTTCACGTGTCAATCCTGCTGGATATTTACCAAGATTTTCATCTCCTTCTTTTACAGGTGTATCTGCTGTTTTTGGAGATACTGGAGCTAAGTTGTACTTGGATTTGTTGGATCAGTTGTTACTGTTGGGTCTACTGTAATTAAATCTAACACGTGTACTGTTACATCGGTTTCTGTTGATTTCTTTACCCTTCACTATCAGCTGATTGAACTTTTACAGTGTAATTTCTAACTTTTAGTTGTATCTAGGTTCCTGCATCACTCTGCGATGGTTGGTTTCTAGTAGAATCAACCCCATCGATCATCTTCAAGGTCTGTTGCTGTCGGTTTAGCTTTTTCTAAAACTTTTTCATTATTCCATTTATTAGCTTCTTTTTGTTTTTATAAACGTATAGTTCATTTTTGTGACAGCTACTGTTGGAGCATCATTTACAATATTACTATTCGCCACATCCGAACTCGTTACCAACTGGAGATGTTGCTGTTACAGCAATTTTATCAATCCTGCAAGTCCGTGTAAATTGATATCATCTCCTAAATTAACTTTAAGCTTCCCATCGATAATTTCTAATTTATTATCTCCACGATACCAACCATCATCTTTCTTTTTCGAGTTTAATAATTTGATCTTTAGACAAGTAATTTTAATAATTTTACCTACTTTCGTTTCTAATTCGAAATTCTATCTCTGCAACTTTTCACTCAATTCGTTATCGCTCAAAGTTACCCCATTATTTTTGGCTACTCGTAAAATATTTTCTTTAATTTGTTCTTCTGTTGGTGTAAGAGATCAACAGTATCACCAGTAGAAACCAATAAATATTTTTCCTGATTATTATCTTTCTTTTTATCTTTCCAACAATTCTATCCGTATGAATTTCTTCTACAGTAGGCACTTTAGGTTTTCGCGCATCAATATAAATAGTTCTATTATAGTAGTAATCTGGATTGTCGACCATCTTAAGCCGTTGAAATTATAATTTTCCTCGGTACTGTACATACCACCAGTTCCATTTATCTTCCAGCTATACAGAGGAATTCCTTCAGCATCAACTCCACCGAATCACGTACCTGATACTTCAAAACGTGGCATCTCACATAGTCATCTTTTGTAACCAAATGGAATTGAAAATTTTACGTGATGTTTTACCAAGTCAACGTAGAGTATTTTTACCATATTGAAACAGTATTTAAGTTCACTTACTGTGGCGAGTTGCCGCATCATAACTTGGACATTCTCGTTAAATATCGCCAGTCCGGTCCAAATACTCCTCTCACCACATGGCTTTTGATAAATCTAATGCATGCATTCGATTTTACTAGCTTAGTTTCCTAATTCAACACCTTCTGGAACTTTGCTACAATAATAAATGTTCCTCCGGATATGAGAATATACTCCATTCCTCCAACATATAACATTTTAAGTTCAAGATTTGGTTTCCCTTCTTGTGAACGTTTATATGACCCCTCTTTGGGTATAACACACTTCTCCCAGTTTTACTGTTCCTAGCAGCATTAGCATGTTAACTGCATGCCTGGTCCAGTAACAGCACCAACTCCTCCAACAGTTAAAGACAGTCCTCTACACCTTTAAATTGTGTCCATCATCATTTTGCTGTAATCGTAATTTTTACTCCTACTGGTTCCCTCTGGAATCACCAGTCTTGATAGATTATTCAGCAACCATCTGCGGGAGTTCCATAATATCCACGATCCTACAGAGTCTATTTCATTGTTGCTGTTTCTGGTGCTTGACCATTTTTCATCGGAACTGATGCAGAATTTTCTTACCGATATAAGCATCTGTTGCTCTCAACTTTGCTTCTTCTCCTCCGTTGGGCGAAAGCTGCCTTTCCATATGCCCCGTTATGAATCAAATTAAAGAATAATTGAGAATTTGGATTGACATCCATATTCTTTGGATGAGATTACTCCTTTGCTACCTAATTCAAATAGTAATCTCCACTAGCTACACTACCCTTATCAGGATTTTTCATTCCATCTAAGGTTAGCAGTAATCCTCACTACTTACCACTAGCATTTGGTTGTATCTTGTGTAGCCGTTATGTAGTAGATTTATTTTTCCATTAACATTATCATATGCTTTCACTCTGAGGCTTTTCAGTTCTTTCTGCACCTAATGTATAATCAGTTGGTTCCTCGAATCTAACTGCATGGATATAATCTTTAGCTCCAGCTCTCAATTTTTCCAACCATTTAACATTTCCATTTCTGCATCTGTTGCTGTTATTTTCTTTGTTTCAGCTGATAAGTTACCTTACCGTAATGTGTACTGCACATTTGCAAATTGTTGACCTGATCCTCTATCGTTTACTTTTAGATTCTACAGAAGTCCCGGTGAAAATCCATTCCTGCACAAACCGTTTTCGTTTTCAACTCCATTTGCTGGAGTTATTTCCACCATCCTGCTTTAGTATTATTAATTGGAGCTCCCCAGTCTGAATAGATTTTAAATAATAGCGTTGTCTTTCTACTTGTTTTAATTTTTGCATTCAACGTAACTTTGTTCAGTTTCACTATTATTCGTTGATGTATTAGTTGCATTTCGTTTAACTGGCCTTCAGCTTTGTTAGCATTGCCTTTAAAATGTCTAATTTTCTCTATTTTTCTTTCCTTCCTGCAAAGGATTCATGCTTTTAATAGTTTCAACTTTGTTTTCTCAATCTCAGTAAGTAAGTTCCTTGCGATTTGGTGCAGTTATTTTCACGATAATTTGTCCCACTCTCGTTGTCGCTGCCTCTCATGACCCTTTCGTACCAGGAATCGCTTGTCCTGTGCATGGGTCATTATGGGTTGTTTTCTTGTTTACCAGTAGTTTTAATACTATTCAAAATCGTTATTTGACCCGATAATTGTGTGTGTCAATGAGTTGTAACTTTTCTCTTGCGTTTTGTTGCATCTGATAATAATTCTTGTGCCTTTCAGTACAAGTTCTTTTGAAGCATCAATCACAGATTTTGTTTGTTTTGTTTCTAGTGAACGTTCTCCTAATTTTGCCTCAACACTAGACACACTAGATTTTCCTAATTCATCCGTTTGAACTTTAGTTTCGTTACTTCTGTTGCTGGAAGTCAACAAGCTTTTTCATTTTGTTGTAGCACGATTTTCTAAAAGTAGCTTTTCTTCGAGTTTTATTAAAGATTCAACTTGCACATTTCTTTCCACTTCATCCGCTTGGCAGACTTGAGGATTTTCCAATCATTAAAAATCCTGCTGAAATAGCCACACTTGCTAACTGCAAACTTACAATTCCATATCAGTAAATATCGTTGTGTGACTTGGAATGGCTCTTAGACACTTGTATTCATTCTTCTCTCCTTCATCCCTTCTCTTTATGCTTTTTAAATGTATGATTTCACTATGAGCTACAATGAAACGTCACTGAATATATATATTAAATTTTCAGCTATTTCTAGCGACTTCATGATATACTAGGTTATTTATTTTGTCACCCGTCGACTTATCTTTGTAATTTCAGCACGTTTTGAACAGAGCACTAGAATTTCTTCTAAGTACTTCTTTTAAAATAATTATTTAATCGTAGTCGTTCTAACTTCACGTGGATTCACTTACGCATTTCTACCAGCAGTTGTTCTTTTGTGCGAATGGCAAACGATTTTGAATCGTGGCTGCAGACACGATAAACTGTATCATCCACTAATAAATAGTAAATCGTGTTTCCATTAATCACGACACCTTGAATATCTTGGACTTTACCCGCGTCACACTTGTTAAATGATCATCACTTTCAGTTCCCGCTTGTTCCTATTGGGTGCAGATTGTTCATATTTTTGAGATTAATCGACTTATACTTGTTCATCGACATATACGTTCTGATAATTTTTCCACATCGAGTGGAATGCGTATTTCTTAATCGGACCTGAACCATCTTTTAGGATAAAATAATATACATCGGTTTACCATTAAAGGCTAATCAATAGTGGGAAGGTAGCTATAGCCTGTTTCTTGTACACTACCTTCTGCGGAACTCATTGCTGAGAATTCTTCTGCTGCTGATACTGGATACATTTTTTGCTTCTTTTTGTACGGAGTATGATAACACGAGACTATATTTCGAATTGTCTGAAGCTACCAGAAAGCAATTCCTGTATATAAAGTAAATATCATCATTCATCGGTAAAGTAATTATATACCTTTTGTAGGAACTGTCACTCCTTTTTACAGATCGTGTCCAGAATCCTAATTTATATTTACTGCATTCATTTCTAACTGACTGATAAACTAATTCTGCACTATACACACACGTTCACCCAATTAGGAATTTCTTTGTAAATTATAATGCTTACTCTCACCCGTCAGAGCATTCACCGTAATTAAACCATTCACCTTTCAGGCTCTCTTCAAGAAAGAAGTTACGACTAGACTGTTGAAGCAATATAATATGGTGTCCCTTCATCATCCACTTCAGACTTGGACTGCAAACAATGTAAATGGATGATTGAAACGTAAATGACGATGAATATTACCGGTTAAAATATTCTGCTTCACCATAACGAATTGGTTGATCCGGTTTCTTCACTTCTACCACTCCCCAGTTACCATATCTACTTGCACATAATTCAGGAATCCTTCTTGATGATTTGAGAGACGTTTCACAAATCCTGTATACTTTTAATGGAGAAACACGATGCAGATGATTTTGAATATTAATTTGCGTATAATCTTTACCGCAACTTCAGAATTGAGACTAAGTCTGTCAAAGCACCAATTCGACGATTTCCTAATCTTGAAGCTTTCGTATCACGATCAGATTAATGGAATTTGCTAACATCCGTTTTCGGAAAATCTGTCACGTAAAGTCTCGCATTTTGAACTTGAATCATTTTAGAATAAGATTCTCGCAAAAATGGTGGAGACAACAGTAACTTGCCGTAAGTAATGATAACATGAAAACTCCATGATAGAAAGTACAATTTTAGAAACTAGATGACTTTTGGATTCGCTTGTTTCCCAAGAAAACTTATTTGTCGTAGTTTTAAGCAATACCATCCCTGTCACCATTCAGTTGCTCCAACTAAGACTAAAATTAAGGCTAAAAACACACCAAAAAGCAGGTGAAGCATATGTGGTGAATTGCGGTAGATTTTTGGTAATAGTACATGTCTGACAATGAGTTACTGCAATGACATATAAAAATTGATTTTGAAAAATTCACTCGAAGGCTCTTCCCTTGTTGATTTCTCGCACTTCGATTGGCACTATTCGTTACATCTTTTCATTTTGTATTCGCTTTTGTTGTCTTCATTATATGTTTTATCTTCAGAACTGTTCTATACAACTGGGGATGATTTTAATATCTAATGAACAACATCATTTATAGTATACCGCCTCCCAAATTAATCATTGAAAACGAGTATTTTCTCATGAAAGCATTGACATTGCTGTGCTCTTTTTGCGACTTTAATAGTTACAGTAATGCACTCATTGTCAAACTAATAGAAATCAAGACATAACACAGTTCTAACTTTTGATAGTTGCGTATTATGCGATTATCATACAAAAATTTACTAAAATGTCAAATAATGTAGAAATTTTTCGCTGTTCGCTATTATTTCATTTCTTTTATGGTACCTCTTGCCGTAGAAAGTTTTAAAGCGGTGGCAACTCTATAAGGTAGGTGATGCTTGAGCATCTATTCAAAATCTATCGAAGGAGGTTGCACTTTGTCAGTCTATGAAGCTTTGACATTGATGTGATCTTTTGCGCGACTTTACTTGTTGCATTAGTAGCACTCATTGTCAAATCAAGACATAACACCGCTCTAACTTTGACAGAGGAGCGGTATTATTTAATATATCGAAAATCTGCCACCGTCTTTTCAACGGTCTACATCAAGTCGAGTTCCCGCTCAGCTCTTTCTTTATCTTTATTATATCAGAACTTATTAAATTTTTCAAACATATAACTTTCGCACAATATAGTATTATTTCATCGTTTTATGATACACTCTCACCGTAGAAAGTTTTTAAAGCGGTGGCAATCTCTTATAGGTAGAGTGATGCTTATGAGGCATCTTTTCAAAATCTATCGAAAGGAGGTTGTGCTTTGTCAGTCTATGAAGCTTTGACATTAGTGTGTTCTTTTGCGACTTTACTAGTTGCGTTAGTATCGCTCTTTGTCAAAATAATAGAATTAGTGACATAACACCGCTCTAACTTTGACAGGTTAGCGGCGTATTTTAACGTCAAATTCTTGCCACCGTCTTTCAACGGTCTACATTAGAAGTCGAGTTGCTGCTCGGCTCTTTTTATCTTTATTATACCAGAACTTCAAAATTTTTCAAACAATGTGACTTTCCGCACATTCTGCTGTTATTTCATTTCGTTTGTATGCACACTCTCTTTGTAGAAAGTTTTTAAAGCGGTGGCAATCTCTATAAAGGTAGGTGATGCTTATGAGCATTATTTTCAAAATCTATCGAAAGGAGGTTGTACTTTGTCAGTCTATGAAGCTTTGACATTGGTGTGTTCTTTTGCATCTTTACTAGTTGCATTACTACTGCTCTTTATCAAAATAATAGAATTAGTGACATAACACCGCTCATGACTTTGACTAGTTGGTGGTGTTATTAACACTATAAAAATTAGCCACCGTCTTTTCAACGGTCTACATCAGAGTCGAGTTGCTGCTCGACTCTTTAGTATCTTCATTATACCAGAACTCTTTAAAATTTCAACTAACATTACTTTTCGCACATTCTGCTGTTATTTCCATTTTCGTTTATGGTACACTCTCCTCGTAGAAAGTTTTTCAGCGGTGGCAATCTCTTATAAAGGTAGGTGATGCTTATGGGCATCTTTTCAAAATCTATCGAAAGGAAGTTTGTACTTTGTCAGTCTATGAAGCATTGACATTGGTGTTTTCTTTTGCGACTTTACTGAGTTGCATTATTAGCACTCATTGTCAAACTAATGAAATCAAGACATAACACCGCTCATGACTTTGACTGATTGAGCGGTATTATTTACCCATACAAATTAGCCACCGTCTTTTTCAACGGTCTACATCAGAGTCGAGTTACAGCTCAGCTCTTTTTGTATCTTCATTATACCAGAACTCCCAAAAATTCAAATAATGTAATTTTACACAGTTCACTATTATTCCTATTTCGTTTATGGTACACTTTCCTCGTAGAAAGTTTTAAAGCGGTGGCAATCTCTTTATAAAGGTAGGTGATGCTATGAGCATCTTTTCAAAATCTATCGAAGGGAGGTGCACTTTGTCAGTCTATGAAGCTTTGACTCTGGTGTGTTCTTTTGCGACTTTACTAGTTGCGTGTAGTAGCACTCGTTGTCAAACTAATGAAATCAAGACAAAAATAACACCGCTCATAACTTTGCCTGATTGAGTGATGTTATTTCATTCCAGTGTACCGTCTTTTTCAACGGTCTACATCAGAGTCGGTTACAGCTCGGCTCTTTTTGTATCCTGTCATTATACCAAAAACAAAAATGAGTGCAAACTTTCGCAACCGTAAGCGCCTCAATAACGAGGTGTCTATTATTGGACGCTTACATAATTATCAAACAAACTAAAGTACTTTAAAAGCAATCTTTTTCCACAGACGATGAAAACTTGACCTAATTTATTTAACGGAATCGACATGATGAAGTACCTGCTGTAATATCATTCTAGTTGTTCTTTTTCCATCATATCATAAAGGATATATTCTACTTTTCCTTTTCTAAGTTTTCAGGATATGCGTATGTTTATTTTCCTTTTTGTTTTTGATAAACGTTTAGTGGCACAATTTGTTTTTCATTGTATTTCCCCATTTCTATTTCTTATTTGTAGTATAGAGGAAGTTCATATCGGATAACAGACACCTCGTTATTGGACGATTACAGTTGACCTTGTCTTTTTAAATTGATTTATAAAAATATCTTCAACATATCACCAATTTTCCAATTCTTTCTGAGTAAAAACACGATTAAAAACAAATACATTAAATATTTTCGTTTCTTTTTACAATTGTTGCTCCTTTTCTTCCTAACTATTTGCATTAAAGTACTTTTTCTAATTACTGTTTCTTTTATTCACTTTTTAATTTGTTAAATTAAGATAGAATCTTTTCGAAATAATATACATATTAATTACTTTACATTCCAAAGCTATCTTTATTAGATTTGTTTTAATTTTTGAAATTCTTGGTAATATTCTTCCATATTCATTTTTAATTTTTCTTCAAATAAATAACCTGTTTCTTTCAAAAATTTCAATGAGATTCATTATCTTTAACTATTTTATAATTTTATTATACTCTTCAATTCTCATCTATACATAGTACATTAGGATTGAATAAAAATAATTCCATACCCAACCATTGTTCTTTTGTCTAAAATTAAATTCATCATTAATTAAAAATTGTTCTAATATTCTCTGAAATTGTACAGAATTTCAAAGAAGTGATTAGTGTATTTTCATTAGGTAATTTGTTTCTAATTTTTCATTACATGTCTTATTTAGTAAAGTTAAATTTGAAGAAGAAGTTTTGAAGTTATCATCACCTTTTTATCACTATAACTATGTTCTATAGTTAACTCTCTTCATAATTTATTTCGAGTATTCTTTCTCATTCCATATATACTTTCACATAACATATATTTAACCAATTTAGCATGAAAGATGATTCTTTTTAGTAGAGTATTTTAGATTTAGACTTCCTCTAGATAATTACTAAAATCAATCTTCTTTTGGAATATATTTCTGTTTAAACACAGCCATTTCTGAAATTATTATTTTCAATTCTACAGAGGTGTTTCTGTATGATTGGAATTTTGTATGCAAATTCACTGATTGTGTTATCTATTTTTATTACTTGACTGCGATGTTACAATTATAGATAAAAAGAAATTCCTATATCTTTTAAAGTTATATTATATAATTGTTCATTATCAAAATCTTTCAAAAATTTTCTTGTGTAAAGCTGCTAAAATACTCCTAATTTGTTGATTCCACATGCTTAAAATATTTCGCATAATGATTATCATTATTTTAGTAGATATTAATTCTATAGCTTTCAGAATATTCTTTTTAAACCTTTTTAACAATAAACTTATATGTTCTAATTTAATAGATTCCTCAATTGCTTTTATAAACATTATCTTTATTTCTAGTTTCTATATATAACATTTGCGAAATGATGTGTACACATACGTCTGTATCTTTTATATCACACCAAGATTCTCTTCTAATTCTAACCCAATCTGAGTTTAACGCTTATCTGTATGCATCGGTTTCCTCTTTTGGAAGTATATATTTCATTACTCCTATAAACACTACTTGCTTTAATTTTGGACCTCTCGTATTTAACACTTCATAAATATTATAGTTGCTTCTATCCTCTTCTGAAATTATTTTCTCTACAATATTAATAGACACAATATATTTAAGTTAAAACTTTATCATTTCAAAATTATAATCAGCAAATTCATCACACAATAATAAGTGTATAATATAATAGAATTAGTATCCACTTTTCTTGATTGATCCATTGCTGCTTGAAGTATACAGTGGTCAAAAATCAAGGATTTTACTAATAATTCATTGCAAAGTTTATATTTTTCCCAATTACCATAATTTTAGTGTACATAAATATAAGTGTTAATAATATGCTAATAATAGATGCTGTTCTTCCTCTCCCAAAGCAAAGAGTTTTGCTGTGTGATATAAAGATTACAAATATTGTGTGGATTAAACGTTGTTGCCCATCTATTATCCTCTCAAATTCTTCATTACCCTAACTACTATTATTTTTCTAGTTTTGAAACAATGGTTCCATGACTCAGTGAATTTTATTGATCTTCGCATCAAAATCGTAGAATTTTGTATGTCTGCAAGCAATTCACTCCAATTTGTTTTATTCCAGACACACTTTCTGCGGGCATCTAGGAACTGCAATAAACTTTTGTGCCCTTCATATATATTAGATATTTTCTCATTTCTGTTTTATAAATGACATTTAAACTCATCCTTATACATATATAATTAAACTTTTTCTTAAATTAAGCTAGAATAAAATCAAAGGAAGTACTTTCGAGTAACCAATCTTACGTTCACCTGAACTCAGCTTTACTTCTACTCCAGATTCTCCTTAACTATTCATATTTAAAATAGTTGCAGAGTAAAAAGCTGCTAATGAATTACATTCACTGAGCCTTTGAAAGTTGTTTTAAATTCCCTTTACTTAGTACTCTTTACAGAAATAATCTATCATCAAAATCGTTTATATAGTATGTTCTAATAACATCGTGAATTACTGCAAAATACTATATGTGTCATTGTTGACATTGATCTTGTTGTCACATCAACAGCCTCGTATGGAATGTTAATATCTCGCGATTCCTTTTGCCAATTAATAAAATAGTACCGATATATATTTAGCAGCATCTACCGTTGTATTCGAAATTGTTGTGTCTTACTTGATTTAACAAGATTATAATCATCAAAATTATCATGTTTTCCCAAGATCTCTGTGAAAATTTGGTATTTATACCTTCCTATCATTTGAAAAATTTCTTTAACAAATTAATTCAAGCAGAAAACCATACAAATTCCTCCTTAATGTATTTATTTGGTCTTTGTAGGCTATTCGTTATCTTCTTACATTTTATCTTTCAAACTTTACTCAAACATTAATTTCATCGATTTTAACCATGTTTATGCTGCATAGTGAAAAATGTTTTCTTATTCTCTTTCTCTTTATTACACTTACAAGCATGTTAACATTACCACCAGAATTAGAAGTACTGTCTAGCTATTGGCAAATTAAAATCACAATCAAAGTATCTAAATAATTTCGGTAAGTGAAAACACAAAACTTATTTTAGTTGTTCCTCATCAAAATGATGCACAGTATTCTGAACCATCTTCAAGATTTAATGTTTCTTCTTTATTCTCATCCTTTGGAAGCTATTATCAGATTTCCTATAGGATAAAAAATCAGTATTATTCTTAAACTGGCAACATATAGAACTTCCTTACCGTTTCTCTAACCAATTTACCACCCTTCTCAAAATATGCTTTCGTTCTAAAATACCTGAATGATTTGAATTATTCAACTTTGCATTAATCCACTGAGGGTAGATATTCTTTTGGGTTATTTTCAGAAAAATTAAAAGCCTAATATCTATATGGCTTAAATTGCTTTCCAATTAAATGACCTCTAGTGACATTTTTTCTTTATAAGCTACAAATTTTATCTTGTAAACATTTTTCATTCTTTTGAATAATTAAGCACATTCATTTATAAAACTCTTATAACGAAATTTTAACTTTTTCAACTCAAAACTCAGAATCAATATTTATCTTTCCAGAAATTCTATAATAATTATGATTTGGGTCAAAATTAATTGCAATATTAGTATTTGGCAAATTATCGTTCAAAATCCTACACAATTCTGAATTGTTTTTATTATTAATTGATCTAAAATCTTTGTTCATTAAACATTCTATTCTCCGATTTGTATTTAACTGCTATATTTTTAACTCGAAGAGTTGGATAGAAAGGCTTTCTTTGGGTCTTTCTATCCGTTTTCCTTCAAGGTTTATACTTGGTAATTATTCATTCATGTTACTGAATGGCTTCATTGTTTTATACTTTTCCTCTTCGTCTTTCTTCACAGGGATAATTAATCCTAATCCTGCAAGGATTGAAGCTGCTGCTGCAGAGAAGATTCCATAATCTTTGCTGTACCAGTGTTTGGTAAGATATTTTGAGAAGCTTTGGCTTCGTAGTAGTATTCTGTTTCAGCTGGCTGTCATCTGAGTGATCATTTCAGGTTTACGTTCTGTATCATCAGTAGGTACTTCAGGTGTTGCTGAGGTTTATTATCTCTACCATGTTGATCTCCATTACCTCTCTGGTTTCACTGGTGTCAAAGTCTGGTCTACCACCGCTCCTGGAATCAGGATCACCGATGCTCGTTGTTGGATCTGTCACCGTCGCTGTTCCGCCGTCGCTACTCGTTACCTCCTTACCTGGGTTCTTCGCTGTAACGTTTATCTGCCACTTGTTTCTTCTCTTCTGGAGTTAAGTGAGATTTGTCTTGACTGAACCTTTGTCTGGTTTCACTGGAGCAGTCTTGACAACTAACCTTCTGGAATAGTATGACTAACTCCTGTATTTAGATCTGTCACTGTTGCTGTTCCATCTTCTCACAGTTACTTCCTTACCTGGTTCTTCTTGGGTTGACTTTATCTGCCACTTGTTTCTTCTTCTGAGTTAAGTGCAAAATGCCTTTTGCTAGAACTTTTCAGTCGGATTCACTGGTGAAGTCTAACCGCAATCTTCTACAGGTAGTAACACAGATTCCTCCAGTATTCTTATCCAGTTACAGTAACATTGCCTTTATCATCCGCTGTAACATCTTTCTAGGATTAGCTTCTTTTACCTCTTCACTAATCTCAAGGCTTTTCGGTACCAAATGTTCAGGTCTGGTCCAAGGCGGTGCAGCTGGAAGTTAACTTTAAACTCACACTGGTGCACCTTTGGCGCTAGTCAATTTACTAGAATTGTGATTTCTGCTTTGTGCTCTTTGTTGGAAGTTTTCCATTTTCTTGAGCACTTCCTTTTCCTTTTGGTTGGACCAAAAGTCGTCATTTGTTAATGTTACTTTCACTATCTTACCTCTTTTTTCCATTAACACCTGTAATGTTACTTTGTACCATCTGGCACTCCTGTAACTGTAACATCCACATGACTGTCAAGTTCATCTTGCTTACTCTACTGCAAATGTTGGCACTGCACTTGGGAGCAATCTCGCCGGAATGTCTTTGTCTCTGCAGTTTCTGCTGGTTTCACTCCTGGTTCGTTGACTTTCACTCACTGCTTGTTGCTGCGTCTGGCAATTGCCATTTTCAATCTTTGAAGCTTCCGTTTTGATCTAGTGTGCTTTCTCCACTAATTCCTGGTACGGTCACTTTTTGTACGTTGGCATACGCTTCAAATTACTTCCAGTTTACTTTACTGTCACAGTGACTTCACCTGTTGTTTTATCTGAGTGATTGTTACTGGTGTTGCGCTTCTTTCAACTTGCTGGAATGTCTTTGTCCTCGCAGTTTCTGCTACCAATTTGTCTGTTGACTTCTTCACCTTACCGCTTGCTTGCTGCGTCTGGCACTGCCATTTTCAATCTTGCTCTGCTTGATCTAGTGTGAAGCTTTCCACTAATTCTGGTACGGTCATTTTGTACTGTTGGTACACGCCACCATTTGGTTTACTTACTGTCACAGTGACTTCACCCCTGTTGTTTTATCTTGAGTGATTGTTACTGTTGGTGTTTGCGCTTCTTTCAACTTCGCTGGAATGTCTTTGTCCTCTGCAGTTTCGCTGGTTCACCCTCTGGTTCGTTGACTTTCACCTACCGCTTGTTGCTGCGTCTGGCAATTTGCCATTTTCAATCTTGAAGTTTCCGTTTTGATCTAGTGTGAAGCTTTCTCCACACCTGGTACGGTCACTTTTGTACCAAGTTGGCATACGCTTCACCATTTGGTTTACTTACTCACAGTGACTTCTACCTGTTGTTTTATCTTGAGTGATTGTTACTGCTGGTGCTTTGCGCCTTTCAACTTCGCTGGAATGTCTTGTCCTCTGCAGTTTCTGCTGGCTCCCACTCCTGGTTCGTTGACTTTCACCCACTGCTTGTTGCTGCGTCTGGCACCCCACATTTCAATCTTGAAGTTTTGATCTAGTGAAGCTTTCTCCACTAATTCCTGGTACGGCTACTTTTGTACCGTTGGCATGCTTCACCATTTGGTTTACTTACTGTCACAGTGACTTCACCTGTTTTATCTTTGGAGTGATTGTTACTGTTGCGCTTGCGCTTCTTTCAACTTCTCTCGCTGGAATGTTCTGTCTCTTCGTGTTTCTGCTGTTTCACCTCTGGTTCGCCGGATTTCACCTTACCGCTTGTTGCTGCGTCTGGCACCATATTTTCAATCTTGAAGCTTCCTGCTCTTGATCTAGTGTGAAGCTTTCTCCACTAATTCCCGGTACGGTCACTTTGTAAATGTTACATACGTCACCATTTGGTTTACTTATCGTCACAGTGACTTCACCTGTTGTTTTATCTTGAGTGATTGTTACTGTTGGTGTTGCGCTTCTTTTCAACTTCGCTGGAATGTCTTTGTCCTCTGCAGTTTCTGCTGTTTCACCTCTGGTTCGCTGATTCTCACCTTACCGCTTGTTGCCGTCTGGCACCTGCCGCCAACTTGAAGTTTGATCTAGTGTGAAGCTTTCTCCACTAATTCCTGGTAATGGTCACTTTTGTATCACCGTTAAGTACGCTTCACCATTTGGTTTACTTACTGTCACAGTGATTTCACCTGTTGTTTTATCTTGAGTGATTGTTACTGTTGGTGTTATGTCCGAACTTCGAAATGTTTCTGCTGGTTTCACCCTGGTCTGTTAGATTCTCACCTTACTGCTTGTTGCTGTGTCTGGCAATTTGCCATTTTCAATCTTGAAGCCTGTTTTGATCTAGTGTGAAGCTTTCCACTAATTCTGGTACGGTCACTTTTGTACTGTTGGTACACGCTTCACCATTTGGCTTACTTACTGTCACAGTGACTTCACCTGTTGTTTTATCTTGAGTGATTGTTACTGTTGGTGCTTGCGCTTCTTTCTAACTTCGTTGAATCTTTTGTCCTCTGCAGTTTCTCATGGGTTTCTACTCCCGGTTCGTTACCACCCACGTTTGTTGTTGCGTTCGGCACTCTGCTATTTTCAATCTTGAAGTTTCCGTTTTGATCTAGTGTGAAGCTTTCCACTAATTCCTGGTACGTACTTTGGTGCTGTTGGCATACGCTCACCATTTGGTTTACTTACTGTCACAGTGACTTCAATTTGTTGTTTTATCTTGAGTGATTGTTACTGTTGGTGCTTGCGCTTCTTCACTTCTGCTGGAATGTTCCTTGTCTCCTCTGTTTCTTGCTGAATACCTCCTGGTTCGTTGGATTTCACCTACTGCTTGTTGCTGCGTCTGGCACTTGCTTTCAATCTTGAAGTTTCTGTTTTGATCTAGTGTGAAGTTTTCTCCACAATTCGGTACGGTCACTTTGTACTGTTGGCATACGTCACCATTTGGTTTACTTTACTGCTCATGCGATCCCTGTTGTTTTATCCTCCGAGTGATTGTTACCAGCTGAGGCTTCTTCTCAACTTCGCTGGAATGTTCAACCTCTGCAGTTTCTGCTGGTTTCACTCCTGTCTGTTGACTTCACCTTACCGCTTGTTGCCGCGTCTGGCACCTGGCCATTTTCAATCTTTAGCCTGTTTGATCTAGTGTGAAGCTTTCTCCACTAATTTCGGTACGGTCACTTTGTACCGTTGGCATACGCTTCACCATTTGGTTTACTTACTGTCACAGTGACTTCACCTGTTGTTTTATCTTGAGTGATTGTTACTGTTGGTGCTTTGCGCTTCTTTCAACTTTCGCTGAATGTCTTTTGTCCTCTGCAGTTTCTGCTGGTTTCACCCTTGCTCGTTGACTTTCACCTTACCGCTTGTTGTTGCGTCTGGCAATTTGCCATTTTCAATCTTGAAGTTTGTTTTGATCTAGTGTGAAGCTTTCTCCAATTTTTTTTTTTCAATTCCTGGTACGGTCACTTTGTACTGCTGGCGCTGCTCAATTACCTGTTTACTTACTGTCACAGTGATCACCTGTTGCTCTTTATCTTGAGTGATTGTTACTGTTGGTGCTTGCGCTCTTTCTTTCAACTTCGCTGCCCGTCTTTGTCCTGCAGTTTCTGCTGGTTTCACTCCCTGTTCGTTGATTCACCTTACCGCTTGTTGCCGCGTCTGGCAATTTGCCATTTTCAATCTTGAAGCCTGCTTGATCTAGTGTGTGAAGCTTCCACTAATTCCTGGTACGGTCACTTTGTACCGTTGGCATACGCTTCACCATTTGGTTTACTTTACTGTCACAGTGACTTCACCTGTTGTTTTATCTTGAGTGATTGTTACTGTTGGAAAGCTTGCGCTTCTTCAACTTCGCTGAAATGTCTTTTGTCTCAGCCTTTGTTTCACCCTGGTCTGTTGATCTTCACTCACTTTGTTGCTGCGTCTGGCAATTTGGGTTACTTTCTAATCTTGAAGTTTCCTGCCTGTGATCTATGTGAAGCTTTCTCCACTCAATTCCTCAGCGGTCACTTTGTACCGTTGGCATACGTCACCATTTGGTTTGCATTTACTGTCACAGTGACTTCACCTGCGGTTTATCTTGAGGATTGTTGTGCTATATTTCTTTCAACTTCGCTAAATGTCTTTGTCCTCTGCAGTTTCTGCTGGTTTCACTCTTGGTTCGTTGATCTCACCTTACCGCTTGTTGCTGCGTCTGCACCTGCCATTTTCAACTTTGAAGCTCCGTTTTAATCTAGTGTGTAGAAGCTTTCTCCACTTACCCTGGGTACGGTCACTTTTGTACCGTTGGCATACGCTTCACCATCATTTACTTACTGTCACAGTGACTTCACCTGTTGTTTTATCTTGAGTGATTGTTTACTTGTTGGTGCTTCCATTTTCAACTTCGCTGGAATGTCTTTGTCCAGAAGCTCTATGGTTTCACTCCTGTCTGTTGACTTCACCTTACCGTTGTTGCTGCGTTCAAGTAATTTGGCCATTTTCAATCTTGAAGTTTGCCACCCAGTGAAGCTTTCTCCACTAACTTGTACGGTCACTTTGTACCGTTACATTACACGCTTCAGCAATTACTTCCTGGGTTTACTACTGTCACAGTGACTTCACCCTGTTGTTTGATTCAGAGGATTGCCATTGTTGGTGCTTGCGCTTCTTCAACTTCGCTGCCAAATGTCTTTTGTCCTTCCGTGTTTCTGCTGGTTTCACCTCTGGTTCGTTGACCTCACCTTGTACCGCTTGTTGCTGCGTCTGGCAATTTGCCATTTTCAATCTTGAAGTTTCGTTTGATCTAGTGAAGCTTTCTCCACTAATTGGTACGGTCACTTTTGTACCGTTGGCATACGCTTCCACCATTTGGTTTACTTACCGTCACAGTGACTTCAATTCGTTGTTTTATCTTGAGGATTGTTACTGTTGTTGGTGTCAACTTCATGGAATGTTTTGTCCTCTGTGTTTCGCTGGTTTCACCCTGGTTCGTTGACTTTCACTCACGCTTGTTGTTGCTGCGTCTGCACTCACACAATCTTAGTTTCCTGTTTTGATCTATAGTGAAGCTTTCTCCACTATTCCTGGTACGGCTACCGTACCGTTGGTACGCTTCACCATTTGTTTACTTAATGTCATGCATCACCTGTTGTTTTATCTTTGAGTGATTGTTACTGTTGGTGCTTAGGCTTCTTTCAACTTCGCTGAAATTTTGTCCTCTGTGTTTCTGCTGGTTTCACTCCTGTCTGTTGACTTTCACCTTACTGCTTGTTGCTGCGTTTGGCAATTTGGGCCAGCCTTTCAACTTTGAAGCTTCCGTTTTGATCTAGTGAAGCTTTCTCCACTAATTCCGGCATGGTCACTTTGTACCGTTGGCATACGCTTCACCATTTGGTTTACTTCTACGTCACAGTGACTTCACCTGTTTTATCTTGAGTGATTGTTACCGTTGGTGCTTTTTGTTTTTCTCAACTTCGCTGGAATGTCTTTGTCCTCTGCAGTTTCGCTGGTTTCACCCTGGTTCGTTAATTTCACCTACCGCTTGTTGCTGCGTCTGGCACCTGCCATTTTCAATCTTGAAGTTTCCGTTTGATCTAGTGTGAAGCTTTCTCCACTACCTGGCATGGTCACTTTTGTACCGTTGGCATACGCTTCAATTACTTGGTTTACTTACTGTCACAGTGACTTCACCTCATTGTTTTATCTTGAGTGATTATTACTACAGGCTTATACTTCTTCAACTTCGAATGTCTTTGTCCTCTGCAGTTTCGTTGGTTTCACTCTATCTGTTGACTTTCACCTCACTGCCACGGTTGCGTCTGGCAATTTGCCATTTTCAATCTTGAAGTTTCCGTTTTGATCTAGTGTGTGAAGCTTTTCTCCACCAATTCTGGCATGGTCACTTTTACCGTTGGCATGCTCAATTACTTCTGGTTTACCACTGTCACAGTGACTCACCTGTTGTTTATCTTGAGCGATTGTGTACTGTTGGTGCTTGCCTGCCTTTCAACTTCGCTGGAATGTCTTTGTCCTCTGCAGTTTCTGCTGGTTTCGCACTCCTGGTCTCGTTGACTTTCACCTTACCACCGCTTGTTGCTGCGTCTGGCAATTTGCCATTTTCAATCTTCCAAGTTTCCGTTTTGATCTGAGTGTGGGCTTCTCCACTAACTCCTGGTACGGTCACTTTTGTACCGTTGGCATGCTTCACCATTTGGTTTGCCACTACCGCTCTGATGACTTCACCTGTTGTTTTATCTTGAGTGATTGTGCACTGCTTGGTGCTTGCGCTAACTCAACTTCGCTGGAGTGTCTGTCCTCTGCAGTTTCTGCTGGTTTTCACACTGGTTCTGACTTTCACCTTTACCGCTTGTTGCCGCGTCTGGCGCTGCCATTTTCAATCTTTGAAGCGCCGTTTTGCAGCCTGGTGTGAAGCTTTCTCCACTAATTCCTGGTACGGTCGCACCTTTTGGTACCGCTGGCATACCCTTCACCGGCTGATTTGGTACTTACTGTCACTGGTACTCACCCGTTGTTTCATCTTGAGTGATTGTTACTGTTGCGCGCATGCCTCTTCAACTGCTGCAGAGTGTCTTTGTCCTCTGCAATGCTCTGCGATTTCACTCCAGTTTCGTTGATTCTCACCTTACCGCTTGTTGCTGCGTCTGGCACCTTTGCCATTCAATGCCAATCTTGCATGTTTGATCTAGTGTGAAGCTTTCTCCACTAATTCCTGCACGGTCACTACTTTGTACCTGTTGGCACGCTTCCACCATCGGTTTAGCTCTATACTGTCACAGTGACTTCACCTGTTGCTTTTTATCCTGAGTGATTGTTACTGTTGCGTTGCGCTTCTTTCAACTTCGCTGGAATGTGCATCGTCTCTGCAGTTTCTGCTGGTTTCACCTCCTGCCTCGTTGAGCTTTCACCTTACCGCTTGTTGCTGCGTTCCGGCACCTGCCATTTCAATCTTTGAAGTTTCCGTTTGATCTGGTGCGAAGCTTTCTCCACTAATTCCTGGTACGGTCACTTTTGTACCGTTGGCATACGCTTCGCCATTTGGTTTTACTTTACTGCCTGCTGACGGTGACTTCACCTGTTGTTTTATCTTGAGTGATTGTTACTGTTAGTGCTTGCGCTCTTTCTTTCTTCAACTTCGCTGGAGTGTCTTTTGTCCCTCCGCAGTTTCTGCTGGCTCACTCCTGGTTCGTTGACTTTCACCTCACTGCTGCTTGTTGCCACCATGCGCTGCCACTTTGCGGCGCAATCTTTGAAGTTTCCGTTTTGATCTCGTGAAGCTTTCTCCACTACTCCTAGTACGGTCGCGCATGTACCGTTGGCATACGCTTCACCATTTGGTTTACTTACTGTCACAGTGACTTCACCTGTTGTTTTTATCTTGGTGATTGTTACTGTTGGTGCTTGCACTTCTTTCAACTTCGCTGGAATGTCTTTGTCCTCTGCAGTTTCTGCTGGTTTCACTCCTGGTTCGTTGACTTTCACCTTACCGCTTGTTGCTGCGTCTGGCAGTTGCCATTTTCAATCTTGAGTTTCCGTTTTGATCTGGTGTGAAGCTTTCTCCACTAATTCCTGGTGCAGTCACTTTTGTGCCGTTGGCGCACCTTCACCATTTTGGTTTACTTACTGTCACGGTGACTTCACCTGTTGTTTTATCTTGAGTGATTGTTACTGTTGGTGCTTGCGCTCTTTCAACTTCGCTGGAATGTCTTTTGTCCTCTGCAGTTTCTGCTGGTTTCACTCCTGGTCTGTTGACTTTCACTCACCGCTTGCCGCCGTGCGGCACTGCACATTTTCAATCCTGAGGCTTTCAGTTTTGATCTGAGTGAAGCTTTCTCACCCTAATTCCTGGCACGGTCACTTTTGTACCGTTGGCATACCTTCACCATTTGGTTTACTTTACTGTCACGGTGACTTCACCTGTTGTTTTATCTTGAGTGATTGTTACTGTTGGTGCTTGCGCTCTCTTTCAACTTCTGCTGGAATGTCTCTGTCCTCTGCAGTTTCTGCTGGTTTCACTGCTGGTTCGTTGACTTTCTCACCTTACCGCTTGTTGCTGCGTCTGGCAATTTGCCATTTTCAATCTTTGAAGCTTCCGATCTGGATCTAGTGCAGCTTTCTCCACACAATTCCTGGTTACGGTCGCGCAGCGCCGGTTGGAGCATACGCTTCACCATTTGGTTTTACTTACCAGTCACAGTGACTTCACGCTGTTGTTTTATCTTGAGTGAGTTGTTACTGTTGGTGCTTTGCGCTTCTCAACTTCCGCTGGAATGTCACTGTCCTCTGCAGTTTGCCGTAGTTCACTCCTGGTTCAAGTTGAGCTTTCACCTTACCGCTTGTTGCTGCGTCTGGCACGTTGCCATTTCTCACTCTTGAAGCTTTCCGTTTTGACCTGGTGTGGCTTTCTCCACTAATTCCTGTACGGTCCACTTTTGTACCGTTGACGCCACGCTTCCACCATTTGGTTTGCCCTGTCACAGTGACTTCACCTGTTGTTTTATCTTGGTGATTGTTACTGCTGGTGCTTGCGCTTCTTTCAACTTCGCTGGAATGTCTTTTGTCCTCTGCAGTTTGCTGCTGCTCTACCCTGGTTCGTTGACACTCACCCTTACCGCTTGTCAAGCCGCGTCGGCAGTGCCATTTTCAATCTTGAAGTTTCGTTTTGATCTGGTCGTCTGAAGCTTTTCTCCACTAATTCCGTACAGTCACTTTTGTGCCGTTGGCATACGCTTCACCATTTGGTTTTACTTACTGTCACGTGACTTCAATTCCTGTTGTTTTATCTTGAGTGATTGTTACTGCTATGCTTGCTGCGCTACTCAACTTCGCTGGAATGTCTTTGTCCTCTGCAGTTTCTGCTGGTTTCCACTCCTGGTTTCGGTTGACTTTCACCTCACCGCTTGTTGCCATGTCTGGCACTCTGCCATTTTCAATCTTGAAAGCCTCCATCTGATCTTAGTGAAGCTTTCTCCCACTTAATTCCTGGTGCACGGTCACTTTTTGTACTTCGTTGGCATACGCTTCACCATTATCGGTCTTTACTTACTGTCACAGTGACTTCACCTGTTGTTTTATCTTGAGGATTGTTACTGTTGGTGCCCTGCGCTCTCTTCAACTTCTCGCTGGAATGTCTCTTGTCCTCTGCAGTTTCTGCTGGTTTCACTCCTGGTTCGTTGACTTTCACCTCACCGCTTGTTGCTGCGTCTGGCGCTCTGCCATTTTCAACCCTTGAAGTTTCCGTTTTGATCTAGTGTGACGTTTCTCCACCAATTCTGGTGCGGTCACTTTTTGTACCGTTGACGCACACGCTTCACCATTTGGTTTACTTACTGTCACAGTGACTTCACCTGTTGTTTTCTATCTTGGAGGTAGTGTGCTGTTGGAGCTTTGCGCTCTTTCAGCTTCGCATGGAATGTCTTTGTCCTCTGCAGTTTGCTGGTTTCACCCTGGTTCGTTGACTTCTTCACCTTACCGCTTGTTGCTGCGTCTGGCAATTTGCTGTTATCAAATCTTGAAGTTTGCTTTGATCTAGTGTGAAGCTCCACTAATTCCCTGGTACGGCTACTTTTGTACTGTTGGTATATGCTTCACCATTTGGTTTACTTACCGTCAAAGAAAGTGACTTCACCACAATATCTTGAGTGATTGTTACCGTTGGTGCTGCTTCTTCAACTCTTCGCTGAACAAGTGTTCATCCCTTTCCGCAGTTTCCTGCTGGTTTCACCTCTGGTTCGTTGACTTTCACTCACTGCTTGTTGCTGCGTCTGGCAATTTGCCATTTTCAATCTTGAAGTTTCCTGTTTGATCTAGTGTGCGTGAAGCTTTCTCCACTAATTCCTGGTACGGTCACTTTTGTACTGTTGGCATACGCTTCACCATTTGCTTACTTACTGTCACAGTGACTTCACCTGTTGTTTTATCTTGAGTGATTGTTACTGTTGGTGTTGCGCTTCTTCAACTTCTGCTGGAATGTCTTGTCCTCTGCAGTTCTGCTGGTTTCACCCTGGTTCGTTGACTTTCACCTACCGCTTGTTGCCGTCTGGCACCTGCCATTTCAATCTTGAAGCCTGCTTTGATCTAGTGCAGTTTCTCTCCACTAATTCCCGGTACGGTCACTTTTGTACCGTTGGCATACGCTTCACCATTTGGTTACCACTGTCACAGTGACTTCACCCACAGTTTTATCTTGAGGATTGTTACTGTTGGTGCTTTCTTGCGCTTCTTTCCAACTTCGCTGGAATGTCTTTGTCCCTCTGCAGTTTCTGCTGGTTTCACTCCTGGTTCGTTGACTTTCACACCTTACCGCTTGTTGCTGCGTCTGGCAATTTGCCATTTTCAATCTTTGAAGTTTCCGTTTTGATCTAGTGTGAAGCTCCACTAATCTCGGTACGGTCACTTTGTACTGTTGGCATACGCTTCAATTACTCATTTACTTACTGTCACAGTGACTCTCACCTGTTGTTTTATCTTGAGGATTGTTACTGCTGGTGCTTGCGCTCTTTCAACTTCTCGCTGAATGTTCAACTCTGCAGTTTCCTGCTGGTTTGCACTCCTGGTTCGTTGACTTCACCTTACCGCTTGGTTGCTGCGTCTGCAATTTGCTATCTTCAATCTTAGTTTCCACTTGATCTAGTGCAGTTTTCTCCACTAATTCTGGTACGTCACTTTGTACCGTTGGCATACGCTCACCATTTGGTTTACTTACTGTCACAGTGATCACCTGTTGTTTTATCTTGAGTGGATTGAAAGTTGATTGCTGGAAGCTTGGCGCTTCTTTCAACTTCGCTGAATGTTCTTTTGTCCTCTGCAGTTTCTGCTGGTTTCCCACTCCTGGTTCGTTGACTTTTCACCTTACTGCTTGTTGCTGCGTCTGGCACCTGCTATTTTCAATCTTTGAAGCTTCCGTTTTGATCTAGTGAAGCTTTTCCACTAATTCCTTCGGTACGGTCACTTTGTACTGTTGCATACGCTTCACCATTGGTTTACTTATCAACAGTGACTTCACCGTTGTTTTATCTGAGTGATTGTTACCGTTGCGCTTGCGCTTCTTTCAACTTCGCCGTTCACTTTATTCTCGCCAGTTTCCGCTGGAAGTTTTCCTTTTCTGTTACCGTAACTTTTCCTGTTTGTACTGTATCTTTCAGTTGATTTGCCTTTAATTGTGATTGTACTGTCTTTAACATTAAACGTTCCGTCAACTCCATGTACGGTAACCACGAATCGTTTGGATAATTAGAATCATGACGTTTAATTGTTAACGTTACGCCTCCTGTTGTTTTGCTCTTTGTGTTAACCGTAACATTAGAGCTGCTGGTGCGACTTTTAATGTTACAGACGTAATTTCTTTTGTGAACCATCATTGTAAGTAATTGTTACTGGTACATTTTGTTCGCTGTCTGGTGTTAGTTATTTCCATTCGTAAATCCTACTGAATTAATTCCAGCGTTTGCATAAGCTTTATGAACACACATTTGTAATACCTGTATACCTGTTGTTCTTGATAACCAGTTTCGATTGGTATCTGTTTTTCGGTTTCAATGATGTCTACTTTGTAACTTCCATGTGTTGCTAAAGTATGTGTTCTGCATCAGATACTCGCTCAACATCACCTTCGCCTTTGCTTGCAGTTGCTGTTACTGTAGTATTTACCAAGCTACGGAATTTCCGATTCCGCTATGAATGCCATCTACTAGGCTGTCCTGTTATTTGTCCATTTTGAGCATCTTTGTTACTACAACACTCTTGATTTTTAGAGGAATTGCAATTTTATCCTGAATTCTGTAAACTGGTGTTACTTTACATTTCCATTTCTACATTGTAGAAATAGCTGGTGCTGCTGGCATTGCTCTTCACAGCCATACTTTAACCTGACTCCTCTTTACCCTTGACCATTCATCGTCACAAAGTAACTGCATACCCTGCTGGAGTTTTTCCGTAGTCGCAGGGCCAGGACACAACTTTACATTTCCTGTTCCCCAATGGTTTATTTTCATCTGGTGTCACACTATCTTCTGTGACCACATTGTCACTAAATCTTTAACAAGTCGGCTGTCAACGTTATTCCAGAATCATAAACTTTTCTATGAGGCTGTACTCTTCCTGTATCAATTTTCATATTAATAGTAGGTGCTGTATTCGTCACACCAACTACTTTCCACTTGCCTGTCGCACTTGGATTTTGTCCTGCGTCTGGTTGAGTGTAGACACGAAGTCCTAACCCTTTATTATAGGAATCAGTATTATCTCCGTTTGCATTTTCTTCTTTAATATGAAGTTTTGCCGTTCCACTTTGTTCATTTAGAGCGATGAATATTATTCTGAAGGATTAGTAGTACTTGGAGTAGAAGTAATTGTCCAACATATCCATTTGCATTCGTCACTGTTGCTGAATCAGTTCTTGTTGCTTCTGATGCCATCCATCTGTTCCACGAACAAGTACAATACTGTTTACTTTATCCCCGTTTCTTGATTATTATGGAATCGCAATTCAACTCGTTTCGCATCATGTGGTACTGTAACATCAATATGCTTACTACCTGCAACTGTTGACGCTACTGAGTAGTCTCCCATTTCAACTGCTTTATTATCACTTCTAGTTGAAACCGTTCCCCCTGCAACTGTATTCTCCACTGTAATCGCTGGTGGTGTTGTAGTTTCGCCATTTTAGCGACTGATTGACGAAGTTTTACAGTAGCAGGAAGCGGCGTAGCTGTCCGCGTATTACACCATTGATGGTTACTCCGCCGTATTTTCACTGGAAAGAACGGTATTATTCTCATCGTTCAAATGAACTTTGACCGCACTCTATTATGAGTTGCATCAACCGCCTCAGTGATACCACCTCCAATGTACGGCTAGTTGAAGTCACTGTTGCTGTATCAAAGCGTTGGTTTTTGAGGAGCACTGTTCACTGTTGCTGCTATCAGAAACTAAAGAATAAAGTAGTTGAGATCTTGTCTTGTTCCAGCATCAGTTTTCACCGTTTTTGATAATTTCCTGGAAACAACCACATTAGCTGTCAATCGTTGACCTAAAGCAACTGGATTTCTATAGTCAGCTTCAGTGAAAGTTGTACTCTTTCTGTCCCTGCTGCTATAGTTTTTCTGCAACTACAGTTGCCAGCAGCATCTTTTTAATTGTACTGTTACAGTTGATCCTGCCGTCAGCTGTGCGGCTGTTGGTAGTGTTTACAGTAATCACAGGTTTAGTGCCTGCCTTTGCACCTTGGAATTGATTTGCAGTTAGTCTTGGTGCTTGTGGTGTTTAACATCTAACGTTACTTTTCAATGTTTTTGATCACTGTGACCGATTCACGCATCTCTCTTCACGAGTGTCCAATACACCATACCCATACCAAACATTGGACATTTTCTACGTCTTCCAGTTTTATGCTGTGATTTGTCACTGGGTTAGAGATTATACCCATTTCCCCCATCCAATAATAGTACCACTTGGGTTAGCCTAATGTGTACTACTTGGTTTTACATATAATCACTAGCACTTGTTTTCGCAAATGCACTACCAACTATTGTTTCTACAGAATCTTTTCCATCCTCATACTTCGCTTCATTTCCATAAGTATTGAACGTCACTGATTTTTCAACGGTTCCTGCTCCATTCGGATAAGTTACAACGATCGTTTTAGTCGGTATATACCACAGTTGTACTTGGACTCAGCTGGATTTCCATCTTATGTTCCAATACTAGAATTTAATAGTTGTACCATCTGGTTTGGTTCCACCTTCGATTCCCACATAGAAATCAGCTCTCAGCAAGTTTCTCATGTCCACCTGTTCGCATACACTTGACGTCAATGGTTTGCCCAACGATTTCGTTGTATTCTTTCCACTTCTTTGCCGCCTACCCATGAAGTGTTACTTTCGGATACACCGTGACTGGAACATCTACCATTTATCGCGTTATAACCTTCTGCACTAGCCGTTACAGTTTTGAGTCAGTATCCCCACCTGCCGATGTTGTGGGTCTAGAATTGTCTTTCCAAGAGGCAGTTAAACCAGCAGGCATTTCTGCCAAAATTGCTTGCAGTAGCTACATTTGGAATAGTACTATCTTTAATCGCATAAATCGACTTAGCTTTGCTACAGCTTATGCTATAGTGATTGTTTCTTCACTTGCATTCCCATTTACTCCAGGATTCTTACTGTACTTTCTTTTTAGTAGCTGCGCTTACGGTTCCTCTGATTAATTCTGTTTGTTGAACTCGTAAGTTAGACCTGTTTCACTTTGCAATGAAACTTTACCATTTGTATCGTCTACACCCAACCCGCATCTGATAAACCAAGAGGAAGGCTGAACCTCTTTCCAACTTCTACAAGCGTATTGTTCCGTCCCAATTGTTGGGTTTGTGCTCTCACCATTTTAGTAACCATTGAGTATCATTTTCATCACTTGAAACTTCTTGGGCAACTTCACTTTTTGCTTGAATTTTTGTTTTGATCTTTAACGACTTGATCTTCCAGGTAATTTCACCAGTAGTTGTATTAACACGAATTCCTTCTGCGCTCCACGTGATACATAGCCATTGATCATCAGTCTCCCTTAGTAGCGACAACCGTTGTTCTATCTTTGAGGAGTTTTCAATCCCACATCCCCATTATCTTCCTAATCAATTGATTATTGTCCGTTGGAGTATATGTCACTTCGACTATTGACATTTCTTTCATTCGCTAGAGTTACTGTTACGGCATTACTCCTTATTATCTGGAGTTACTGTTGGTTTTGTTGGTTTTTAACAAGGAATGTTACGTCTTTTCTGGATTGACTCGGGAACAAAAGTTTGCCAGCACCATTGATGATTGTATAGAGACCTGCAGACGGGGTTAACAACTGCTTTTATAACCCGTCACTCTACCTGGTTCACTAAGCGCTGTTTCTCTAGTTACTTCCCACATTGTCTTTCTTCCATTTGAATATCATTCCACTTGGATAAACTGTAGAGTCGTTCGCCATTGACACTGCTAATTTTACCATAATCATGAATCTGTACCTAGTTTAGTACCTAAAGGAACTGTTTTTGTTTCTTCTTTTGGAATAGCTGCCTTCAACAGTGTACTTAAATTTGTAAGTTTCTGCATTTCCTGCAGCATCAGCCACAGTTACACTTGCTTCCACGTGTCTCCCGCAGTAGCAGCACTTTGTAGCCTGCATCATCACCCTACTAGGCTAACATTCGTCCCAGTACTCATTGTTTCTGTTTTTTGACACTTCGACCATTTGGAAGACCAGTGATATTAATAGAAGCTGTTTTTCCAGAATTATCATCCACTATGAATGTTGGATTGAACGTTGCACCTTTAAAGATAACAAAGCGGTTATCTTCAGCATTTTGTTATTAAAGCTACTGAATCGTTGTTTCCGAATTTAATTTTCACTGTCGGTTTTAACATCTTCAATTTTTCACTTTACTTTTACAGTTTTAACCCTTGGATAGTTTTGAACGCAGGTCCATGTGGATCAGCAACTAATGTCACTCTTACCTGACGTTCTCTCGGTTCCACCACGTCCTGTTACAGTATTGTCCACCCATTCATAAGTCGTTCCTTCTGGTAATTCTTTCGATCCATTAATTGGCATTACTGCCGCTTTGCTTGGTCGCTTGTTAATCAAGTCCCCACTATTTACTGTAGGTTTATTGGTCTCATTAGCACCGACATCAAAACACCGTATGAACAATTTCACCTTCACGTCTTAATTTTAACAATTCATCCGTAGTCGTTGCAGCGTATCACCTGTTGGATAAGTTGCTCCAAAAACTATATTTATACTCACCAACTCCTTTTATGCGATGTCTCTAGTAAGTTCCTCTGGGTATAACATACGTATCTCATCATTAGTTTTTCGGCAGTGGATCTTTTGAATACTTGTCGCCCATTCTCTTCTACTTCTCTTTTTATAAAACCAAGTCAAACCACCTGCTAATCCATTATTTATATAATAATCATCGTCACCGGGAACCATCCCGCTTTGGGCTTATCAGCTCCTACAAAATCATACACCTATTAGCAATTGGGAATGATTTATACACTTTATACGAGTATTACTTTTAGTCGTTGTAGCACCATTTGCAAATGTAATAGTCGCTGTAGCACGTTTTATCTTGGTAATCACTATTTACACTTTTCCGTTTCGAATGTAACATCAACCGTAGCACCGTGAGGCAACTCTTCCTAATTGTCCGCCTTCATTTACCTCGTACCTAATGTTCTCTTATCATCATCCGTTAATTTTTCATATTGGATAAAGTTAATTACTGGACGTACATTAAGTCACCCAACTTTGAAGAATCCTGACTTTGTTTTTCAGTTTCATTTCCTGAAGTATCTGCTGTTTTAGCGATTAATCTCGCAAGTTGCTGGATCAACAGTCTTAATTAGACTACCTAATACTGTTTCACCATTGAGGCTTAGCTGGCTCTTCACCGTTTCTAACGACTTGAGTTTCAACACCATCTTTTTCACCCAAACATTTAGACGTTTACGAACTTCGTTTCTCTAGAGTTGTTCCAGTTGTTGGGTCTGCTGATCCTGTTGCTGGAGTAGCTGTGTTTCCAGTTGTTCCTGTTGATGAAGTAGTTGTTGCCCTGTTCCTAAATCATCACGGTCATAGTTATCTGTTACTTTTTTACAAGTGAAGATGCTGTGATAGAAGTATCTGTTAATCTTGGAGCATCGTCTGCTGAGAGTTCCTAATTCATTCGAATCTGGCGTTCTACTACTGGTTTTACTGGACTCAATCGGTACTAAGTATAAGTTTACAACGTTTGTAGTTGATCTTTTGTTTCATTATTACGTTTCTCTTAAAGAGCCTGGATTAACCCATTTTTGGACGTAAGTAAACTTTGCTTTATGAATCGAATCTCTTCCACCTACTACATTGTTCAATGTAAATCCTGGCAAACCATTTGCTGCTTCAATTGTTGACATTTTGAAGAGTTGTGCCTGTTCCGCCAGCTTTACCAACCTCAACTTGTTTTTGTGCCAGATTTTCTTAACAGTACTACCTCCGCCTTCACTAGATTCCACTCACATCCATAACATTAATGTAGTTTCCATCTTTAGGAAAGGTATTGCAGGTCCCATGCTGAAGCCGTCTTGACCTCTTTCACCTTTTTAATTTATTGACACCTTGAGTTGCAACAAATGATGGGTTTTCTGTATGGTTTACAGTCCATCCTTCACGTAAATTTAAAATATTCAACGCATCATTAAAGTTAAACGACTGACCTTCGTTGCATCATAGTAATAAATCAAACTACGGTTTCCATTTACACTGTTATCTGACGTAGTATTCGACCATGCGAATCCTTTTATCTGTATCACGACCCGGAACTTTTAGCCCTTCGATGATCAATTTATAATCATTTCGAATATTTGCAAAAACGAGTAGACAAATCCCGCACCGTTATCCTTATTCGGTGCTGTTTGAAGCTCAACCACGTCTCTTATCTGCAGTTGTAATTGTAATAGCCCTGCTATCTGTAATCTCGATATTGGCATCACTTAGATTTAGATTTGGATTTGCTTTTCATGTAATACAGTGAATACCAGTTTTCTCAGCATCGTTTAACGTTTGATCATTTGCTTGAATAATACGGTTTGTTGAGTTTTCATTGATAGTTAATCTTCCTGTAACAAGTTCTGAAGCACTTGCATCTGAGAGCGTTGATACACCACCATGTTCTACTCTCGTAACTGCATAAGTTCTTCCCGTTTTTCTAAACCATTTGGACGTGCAGCTGCAAATCACTACCTTCAAAAATCACGCTCGTACTATTACTATCAACTGCTTTTTCTGCTAAAAAATGTATTAGGATCTTTACTACTATACAATCTTACATATCGAGTTGAGCCTCTATTAGCAGTACCAGCCTTTCCTTTAGGAACAACATTAGATACTTTTCGATTCTAGGTCTATTGTCTTTTGACCATATAGAAGTTCTCTCAGTTGTTCTTTCCTGCTGTCACCTTCTACTGCGTCAATTTAGGAGTCGATGGGTTAATTGAGTAAAGTACACTCTTAGTAATCGTTTCAGGTGTATGTGCCTGATGTACTATTAGCATTTGCGATTTCGTTTTCAGCATTTTCTAAAGTCTACTTGAATTCCACCAGTATAGTGCCCCATACGCACTTTAACAGCAGATTTAGACTCATCCGCTTGGTTAGAAGAAACCCGTTAGTATCTCAGGACTTTGGAACCTATAAGTCACACCCTGAAGGCAAAGTTACCCTTTTCATCTTCTTTATTCTCAGTGTCTACAACTTTCAAATAATCTTCTGCAGCAATATTTAGTACTTCCTGCAACATTTATTGATTGATTATTGCTAAGTCCAATAAACGTTGGACCTTCTGCTGTATAAGTATTTTTCAACTCCATATCAACAACACGATATTTGAATCGGAATGTACTTACGTCATTGTTACTCACTCACCTTTACAGAAAGCGCACCCCATGTTCTCCTAGAGTTTCCGTATTCGTAACTGTTCCACTAAATAAAGTTTGTGTAGTACTTTAGCCGCTTCTGTAGCTCCGCTTTTTCCCAGTTTGTCTACCTCCACTATATGGTGTAGCCGTTACTCCTGTCGGAGTCCACTGAACACTGATGTTTTGAATAATACCTAGAATTATCCCACGCTTTAATCGTTGGGTTAGATTAGCCCTCAAACACTGTAAAGATTGGTGTCATAGCAGTTTCTAGAGACTGACCATTTAAGGCTGCTTTTGAGGTTTAGGTTATCCACTACGTTAATTGTTGCATTTTTCCTAATGCTCTCCTGGTGCATAAACTGTAATTCCATCGAAAGCAGCTGTACTACCATTTCTAGAATTTGCTGGGAATGTTGCTATAACTTCTTCGAAAGAGTTTTGAGATGTTACTGGTAATCTTTGTTTCAGCTATTTATTATTCCCACGAGAATGTCATCCCAGTTGGGAAATATCTCACCACTTTGATGTACTTCCATTTAGGGTAGTCGCTATGAATCTATGTGGGTCACCTAATTTAGCTCCGCCAGTAGTTAGATTCTGGAGAATTTTTCAATAATACATCAGCAATAATGTATTGGAATTTATAATCTTTTGCATTTCCATTTGCATCTCGAACAGATACTATCGCTTCACGTGTACCAAAAGGTGTAGTTTGATCCACTACTGTATCACTAAAATGTGTACTTCCATTAGTAATTAATGTACGTGGAAGATCTTTATTATTCACTTTGTTAAACCAAACACCTATTTGGAATATTTTTACAGAAAGATTTTGTGATAATTCCTGAATTATCCTCAACTCGGAAAGTTGGATTGAAATGTAGCACCACGATAAACCAAGAATTTATTATCAGTTGCTGTTTCAGTTAATTTTTCCCCATTCATCCAAAACCTCAGGCGCTTGTCTATCAGGTTTTTCGCTGTATCTTGAGCAGTATCACTTGTGTCACTGTTTAAGAATCGTAGCTGTTGCAGTTACTGTAGATTGGTCTTTTGACAGTTGGTTCTGTAATTGTAATCTTACCAGTACTACTATCTACTGTAATTCCATTTGGACGTATTCCTTGAATTGCCCATGAGTTCCATCTTTTTAGCGATAACCTGTTGCGAACCTGTTTGTCCTGTTGGAACATCATGAGAATGTTACTTTATCTGTATCTCCTTGTGGAGTAATGCTAACTGTACCATCTTTGAGGACCAACTTCACAAGGTTTTTGTAGGTTTTGTCTCTTTGTAGGTGTTAATAATCGAGTTTGTCCATCTGGATAAGTTACTTTGATTTTATCCGTATTTCCTGCTGTTGTGTCATACTCAAACTTAACTCCAGCTCTTACTAAGTCTGAGTTAGCATTTTTAACACTTTCTAAAACTTGATTTTTACATCAGCTTTTTATTGCACTGTCTTGGACATCATTTCCTGTAAGCATACGAACAGGTGGTTCATTTGAACTGCTGATAATACTTTAACGGTTAGCGTCTTAGCTGGAGTTGCTGATTCAGTTTTTGTTTCCTACTTTATCGGTTGCATTTAATGTAACTGTTAATCCACCGTTAGGATTTTATATTTTCCACCATCCTGGTTTAATTGGATTTTTCAAGTCACCTTTAATAGTGTCTTTTTACCGTTAGTACCTGTTACTCCACCATTTTTGTGTAAATGTTGTAGATCCATTATTATAAGCACCGGTAATTTTGTATCTTACATTTCCATTATTAGCAGCAGAAAGTTCATTCATTCCATCTCCTAATGCATCGTCTTGGACTTGGACATTTAATGATACTTTACCATCTGCACTTTGGTGTTACGAATAATGTTACTTGGTTATTCTCTGGAGTTGTCGCCAAGGCTTTTTCCATTTTCACCTACTTGGATTGTAGGAGCCCTATACCGTCAGCTCGAACTTCTTGTAAAGTTGATTTTTCAGACCTTACATCTGTATGTTTTTGGTTACTGTAATCGTAATAAGCAGAAGTTGGAATAATAGATTGAGCGTAGTATTTTCATCATATTAACACATTATTAAAGACTGCGAACTTTCACCGCTATTTGCATTTACAGTGACAATTTTTCTGTTTTTGTAACTCCATTTTCTACATATTCACGGAATAATAATTGGATAACCATTTCGTACCGTTTGATACCGTTAGGTTTTCGTTTTGACCGAGAGTTTGCTATATTTTCTGTGAATGTAGGGGTTTTCGGCTGAATCGCAAACTTAATATTCAAAGTCACCAGACTTATCGGTAAATGTACGTTTTACTGTATTCTACTAAACCTGGCTTATCAGCACCGTGCATCCCGATTTGAGAAGCAGATAATTTATTCCCTTTTGTATCATCAAAATTCAATTTTTGCCCAGCAGTTGTCGCCTTAGTATTTGATGAGGCGTATTACTTCCTACTGGAGCAGTATATTGGTGCATATCCAAAGTTACTGTTATAAGCACGAAGCATCAGCCTAAAGATACCATCAGCGGCAAATGGTTTATAGTCGTAATTAAGTCCACAAATCCATATGCTCCTTGCGGATATGCTGTATTATAGTGTTTTCCTTGTTTAATCAAGAACGTACCATTTCCTACTACGTGTAGCGGAATCTGTCTGTATCATCTTGATCATAATCATGACGACCATGCCATTGTTGTGCTAAGATACAGCGACCCCATTGTTGAACACGATAACCGGCTGTATGGTACAATTTATCCATTTTCGTATTGTTCGTATTAATCGTTTTAAACGAAATAGTATTATACGTATCACGCCCGTGTAATTGGAAACGATAAACAGATTGTGTATTATCAGCAATCTTATTAAACATATTGTCTGATTTCAAATTTTCACCATGAGCACCTTCTAAACGACGAGTATAATACCTGCATAAGCAGAACTTCTAGCTAGTCCTTCTAAGCTTTCTTCCTCCACGTCCACCGTTTACTAATTCCAATTTCTTTTCCCTGTAAGGGGCTGGGAATTCGGATGAATACCCTTAAGTCTATTCAGCAAATCTCCAGACCCAGCTACTTCTGCTCTCGTTACCATTTTGAGCTGTTTTTAACAATATTAATGCTACTATTTTCACTCTTTTGTCCTTTTTGGAATAGAGAAGAAGGCATAACCATCTTGTTGATCCTCATGGGCAGCATTGAAAGTAATATTCCATGAATATCCACCTCAATTTTCGTTTACCTCAGCATATACTCAAACGTTTAATATCTCTTTTACAGGAGAGTGGTTTGCATTATTGGCTACTAAACTCTCTGTAAATGTGTGGAATAAATATGTGTATTTATCGTATGGAGATGATCCTTTTGTACCATCTTCATAGTAGTACTTTTTAGCAACGTTATAGTGGTCTTTACTATCTCTTTGAGGAATCTCTTTTGATATAACGAGGTTGCCCAGCCGCACGTCTCTGTAATGACTAGACTCATCTCCTACTGAACGTTCAGTTCCCAGAACGTTAGGTTGCTCATTCTTTTCGTTTTTACGCAAAAATCCTCCTTAAAAATTACGAGCTTCCGTTAGATTTTGATAAAGCTGTCGCAAAGTCTGCATCAGATAGAACAGCATTTTCGTCAGTAAGTCCCATTTTTCGTTTAAGTTATCGTAGTTAGCTTTGATGGTAGCAGCTACTTTAGCAGCGTCTGCTCCATTGTCTTTTTAAGAACTTAATACTTTTCACGCATTTCTTCTGCTAATTTATAGTTATCAGCACCTGTTTTTATATGTTGGTAATTGCTTTGGTGCAGTTTCTTTATTTAAAGTCCCTCGCTTCTTTCGTTTGAAGTTGTGTTTTCGCTTTCTGCTAGTTTAGGTCTTCCTCTTCTTCCAAGAGCCCTTTTTATGCAAGTGTTGGTTTTCCTCATTCGATGATTCTGCTGTTACACTGCGATCTGTTCCTGTTTGTCTGCTTCTTGTGCTTTTTAGCTTCTTCTGCTTTCTTTTGTTCTGCAGCTAGCGTCTTCTACTTCTTTGATTGCTTTTTCTATTTCGCTGATTGCTGCGTTAACACGTTCTAATTGTTTGACAGCTTTGTCTTTTGTAACTTTATGGTCTTTACCATTTCACCAGTTTCGAGTTACTAATGTTTTGTAGCTCTCTTTTTGCTTTCTTCTAGGTTTTGAGGTTTATCTCAAGATCTGTTAATGCTGTTTGTAAAATCTTTTACAGCAACTTTTTGTTCAGCATCTTTTTCATCTGCGTTATCCGCTTCGTTTGCTGCTGCAGAATCAGATTGATTATCTGACGAAACCGCTTTTACCTTCTGCGGTGCTTGTTGCAGATGAGCCTTCTCCTGCTGCCGGTGCTGGTGTAGATGGAACTTCCTCCGCTGCCGGCGTTGGTGTAGATGGCGCATCTGCCTTAGAGCTTCTGGTTTTGTTTCAACAGTTGTAGCTGAATTTGGTGTTACTGGTGCTGTTGGTTGCGATGCTGGTGCATCAGAGGTACCAGCGCTCCCACTATCTCCTGATGCCTTTCCTCCACTACTTGTCGTATGTTCAGATTGGTGTGTATTCGGATTACCAGTCGCTGATGATACCACATTATTCTGCCGCTTGCACGCTACCGTTCCCAAAGAACAATAACGATGCTATCGCAACACTGGCTGCACCAAAGTGAAACTTACGAATCGAATACTTCGTAATTTTTCTGGTTGTGATTTATTTTTATTGAATCTAAATCTCATAATTTTCCTCCTTAAATAATTTCATTCCATATAAAATTTTTACTTCCTAAAAAGAAGAATGTTTCTGAACTTTTTAAAATATACTTTCCTGAATATAGTATACCTCTATTATTGTATAACACATATGTTTGAGACGCAACGATTTTCCGTTGAAACCACAACGATGTATGCGTTTTCATAGCCTTTGAGAAAATATTTTGTTTCAATTTATGCATTTTTAGTAAATTTTTCTATTTTTCTAGCTAGAGACCTAACACGTTGTTTTCTTTAGTGGTTAGAATGAGTATTACCACATTTTTCATTAAGCTAGTTTCTTGTGATTTTTATACGAAGTTATCCGCTATTTTGTAATATATTTTCTACAAGTGTTATACACAGTAAGAATAATTCCATTTATTTTCACTGGAATGATAGGCGATTGCCGCTATTTTCTCAGCTCTGATAAAGGTATAACTACTCTTTTTTATAAATGCTACTATAAGAATGTACACTTTCGGGAATTTAAATGTACAAAATTTTGATTCATCTGTCATAATGATATTGAGGTGAAAATCGTTATGATAAAAATAGATGAAGCAATGGTTTTAAAACAATTCCAAGTAAATGAATTATCTGACTTACTAAAATTACGCATGATTATGGAGGCACAAAATCAAAATGAAACCTAATTTCTCTCTTTTAGCTAGAGAACTTCAGGTAGATCGTAGAACTGTAAAAATATTATAACGGCTTTACTAAACCTAAAACTAAAGCTAGAAAAATCAAAAATAGATTCATTACACCCAATAATTCAAGAATTACTGAGTGATAATACCTTACAAACCTTTTTATTACAAAGCTAATTTATGGAGATATTTAGTAGAAAAATCATGATTTGACTATCAGTGAATCGAACTTTAGAAAGTACATTTTCAATCATCAAGAATTTCAACAATATTTTTAATAAACGTCATTCTACTCCCTAAACAACCAGCGATATTACGTTTTGAAACAGAACCAGGAGAACAACTTCAAATTGATTGGAAAGAAGATATCCGCTTTACAACATCTGATGGAGAAATTCATTCTTTAAATATATTCGTTGGAGTGTTAGGATATTCTAGATATTCTGTGTATCTTCTTACATTAAATCGAAAACAAGAAACTTTATTTCACGCTTTAGATAGTTTATTCGAAAAATTAGGAGGAGTTCCTAAAACAGTCATTAGTGACAATATGAAAAACAATTATGGATGAAGCTCGTACAAATTATGCTTCTGGAAAAGTAAATATAAAATTTGATCAATTTTTCAAAAGATTATCAATTTCTCTTAAAAACCATGTGTGGCAGGACGTCCTTCTTCAAAAAGGAAAAAGTAGAAACACAAATGAAACTATTAGATGAGATTCATGCCTATCAAGGGAAATTAACGTTGGAAGAATTAAATGAAAAATACAACAAATCAATTTAAGAAAAATATGGATATTCATTCAGGTACAGGAAAGAGTCCGATAACATTATTGAATATAGAAAAAGACTCCTTACAGCCTTTGCCCACAAAAGCTATAAGAAGTCCTTACCAACGTTATCGTCAACTACATAAAAGTTAATCAGTCATCAATGATTACTTATCAATCCAATCAATATTCTGTACCAGCAGAATATATTGGCAAGTCTTTATTACTAGAATCGGATAACGAATCGCTATACATTTATGATAGCATAAAAATTAGTCGTAATTCATCCTATTCGCAGTGATAAAAAATTAAACTATCATCCTCATCATTACAAGGAATTATTGCGTAAACAACAACCATTTCGAAGTAATGAAGAGCTTGAACAACAAACTCAACATCAATTGAAAAAGATTGGAGATTTTTATCATCATGAAGCAAAATAGCCAGTATTTACGACTACAAGAAAACTTATTGTATTTAAATTTAAAAGCAGATTCATCTTCATTTAGATAATGTCCTTGATAGTAATCTATCTTTACTAGAAGGATTATTAAAATTGACAGATTATGAAACTGGAAATCAAGCGTGAAAATGTTCGAAACGCCATGGTGAAAGTAGCACTACTCCCACATTATAAAAACCTTAAAAAGATTTTTGATTTTGAGTTTCAACCTAATATTAACCAACATCAATTAATGAATTTAGTGGATTAGGATTTATTGAGAAAAGAGAATATCTTATTTTTAGGGAACAGTGGAGTTGGTAGAAACTCATTTAGCGACCGCTATTGGTATAGAAGCCGCTAAAGCACGTTATTCTACTTATTTCATTAAATGTCATGAATTATTAACGAATTTTACGACAAGCTCAACATGAAAATCGATTAGAATCTAGATTAAAAATTCTACACACGTTGTAAGTTGCTTATCATTGACGAACTAGGATATTTACCATTACATAAGGGAGATGAGCGATTACTATTTCAACTCATCGATAGAGCGTTATGGAGAATAAAAAGTACGATTATTACAACGAATCTTCCTTTTTGATAAATGGAATGAAAATTTTTAATGACTCGTTTATTACGAATGCGATACTAGATCGACTATTACATCATTCTCATGTCATTCAAATTATGGGTGAATCCTACCGATTGAAGGATGTATTAAATGAGTAAAATTGTACATTTTTAAATTCCCATTTTTGTACATTTTTAGATTGACGTTTATACTTTTAAAGTAGTAACGTTTTTTTCAAAACCTCTGAAAGATTTGAAAAATAGTTCATTTCTTTCTTTATTTCCAAAACTCTTTTTGATAGATTAAATCAATTATTTTATCAATTTACCTAGCAGTAAAAAGTACACATTATTTAACGACGAAAACAAAGCTCCTAAAAACATTATCACAACAACGTTTAGGGAGCCTTGTTTATTTTGTAAAGTGTCAAAGAGAATTTGTCGTACAAAAGGGATTATCCCTTAATTAAACTCAGTTGACATACGTCTATCATTTTTAATAAAATTACCTTAGAAAAGCGGTGATACTCCACCATTAAGTGAGTGATAAAAGCAAAAAGGGGGAGAAATCTCCCTTCTTTTAAATTGAGGTTGTATGAAATTATATAATGTTGCAAATAAGTATGCGTAGACTATTTAAAAATTTCGATGCAAAAAGTTCCTGAAAAATAAAGATTCTGAAACGTCCATTTGTTGGAATTATCTTTACTATAGATGGAAATAACTTTTTGCACCTTTATCATCTCCAAAACAAAGCTGAAAAATTATATAGATTAGTGGAATCTGATAATAGTACTCTAACCAAACATCAACTTCAAATAAAAACAACGCTGCATTGATTTTTATTCTATTACTTGAACAATGTAGATTGTATAAATATTTTTTTACCGAACTTATTTTTCAATCGATTATATTTACCTAGCAGTAAAAAGTACGCATTTTTGAAATGAAAACAAGACTCCCAAAACATTGTCACAACAACGTTTAGGAGCCTTTTATTTTTCTATAAAGTGTCAAACTATCGATGGAATCCACAGAATGTTTAATATCCTTTAAATGTCACAAGCCATTATTTATATTCAGATTCCAACAAATCATATAATGTCAGAGAAAAGTTATCTTTATTTACTTTCATTAAAGAATGATATTGTTTTTATAACACTTATTAAATGATTTACATCCGAAAAATAGTCTCTAATAAAATTATACTCTTTTTACTTTTTCTTAAATTTAAGCTTTGTTTACAATATTCACTCGGTTTAACCTTTGATTTTACTTTTTGAATAATCGGTAAATCTCCTTCAGAAATTATTACTAGCATTTCTATCTCAGGAGAAGTTACAATATCAACCACTTCATATTTTCCTTGAAAATCTATTTTATTTTTATTTTTAAAGTTTTTCATGAATCTAAAAATTCTGTAAATCGTTACTTTTTCATCTAAGTCGACTCTCATATATTTTTAAAGAAACTTTCAGCACTTCGTTCTCGAAAAACTTTTTCTTCAAATAAAGTTTCTTTTTGATTGTTAAAACATCGTTTTCTAAAAAGAATCTCCAAGATCGCTTGTTCAGCAGCACCTTCACATAAAATAGCATTTAATGTCATATCTATTTCACCTCTAAATTACCATTGAGCCTTAAAAACTTTTTCAACTCATTAGTAGCTGAATAACTTGGAGCAGTCTTTTTAGTAACGCATTTGTAAATAAATAACTTTTATTATTATCCTTCTTTTGATCGTATTTGATAATTTTTCTATTGAAATTCCATTTTCTTTTCTAACAATATAAATACTATCATTTCTGATCAATATAATCTAATAATTCTACTATAATGAGTTGAATAAATTAATGTACCACCATTTTTATTAATGTCTTTATCTAAGAATAAAGAAATCAATGTTGAAATAATTTCACGATTAAAGTGATTTTCTAATTCATCTATAATCAGATATCCGCCCATTTGTATCGTACGGTATGCATTTAATAGGATTCCACATCCCTGATTGTTCCCTGAAGATAATATTTTATGTAAATCAATAGGTGAGTCCATTTCTAATACTTTTTACTAAATTTTAAATAAAATTTTTATGGAATCATTCTGTTGCACTCTTTCAAATTTTAAAGAAATCAATAGAAGGATCTAAGAATTCCAAAAATTGTTTTGGAATATCTTCTGTTAAGTTGCTCATGACATTAATATTTGTATAGCTTAACTGGTCACGATAATAAACCGGTTGAAGAAGATTAGCATTTAAGTAGGCATTTAACATACTCACATCTTTACTTAGACTGATAAATTTATTATCTTTGTTTCTGTCTTCATATAGTACAACCTTCAAAATCAAAAAAATTTGTTTTTACTTCTGATACCTGTCACATCTTTTTGAGTAGAATCTTTCATTTGTAATAAAAATATTTTTCTTGATTATATTGATCAATATCCATCTTTATTTCAGTTTCTAATTTATGAATTTGTTTCTTTCCTAAATCAGAATAAAAAGAAAAATTGTAAATGTTACAGCTTCTCTAGTTCCAAATTTAAAATATTTGAATTGTGTCTTAATAAAAGTCCTGTATAAACTGAATTAATAGATTTGGCTTGTATTAAATACATCACTAAAGATAATATATTTAAGATTTGTGTTTTTCCAGAAGCATTGATCCCTGTAAAAACTTAACGTTTTATTTAGATATAGATTTCCAAAATAAATGATTTAACTCATGTTTTTCTTCTTGATAAACTCTTCCATCAGCAAAAATCTATTTCTAAATTTTGTTGAAATAAAGGTAATCCTTTAGCCATTACTCTAAGCAATTTCATATGATTCACTCCTAAATTATTATTTTTATTAGAGTATATCATTATCGAATAAAAACTCAACTAATTACGACTTTACGTAATTAGTTGCAACGTGAAGTCAAGCCTCATTTTTAATACATTGACAAATCTTTCATTTTAAATTTATACAAATCATATTCAGAGAGATGAGCAAACAATTCCTGCAACTTCACCCTATTCTAGCGATACCAAACAAATCTAAAGCGAATTGAGGAAACGCTGATAACACAATTACTTTGTCACTTGGCTTCATATTCCTCTTTATAACTACATCAATCATAGATTACTAAAGATTAAACGAATCGATTTACATCGATCAGAATTTGAAGAAAAACGCGCTAATTTGCGCGATCCCTAGGGGTATTAATATATTTTGTTTATTTTGAATCAAAATACATTGTAAGTATAAAGTTAATTTAAGTATATTGGATAAGTTAGCGTTTGTTGTATTTGACTTGACAATTCACGTTTCAGAATTTTCATAGTGCTTTCTTCTATTTTTGAGATTTTATGCCCAGCCTCTTATCCTAGATTCCACTAGTAACTATTCTCTTCAACAGTTTGATTTTTAATAATTTTTATAATACGACTTGTACATCTAAACGACTAGCGCCTAATGAGATGAATTTTTCTGCATCTTCTAAGCTAGAAATTCCACCTGCAGCTTTAATTTTCACTCAGATCACCCTACATGTTCTTTTCTCATTAATGCTACAGCTTCAAATGTAGCTCCACCTGTTGAAAATCCAGTTGATGTTTTAATATACTCTGCTCCTGCACGAGTCACTACTTTACATAATTCAATCAATTCTTCTGTTGTTAATAAACAAATCTCTACGATTACTTTCAGGATTCTTCCTTTGACAAGCTTCATGAATTTGACGAATTTCTTCTTCTACTAAGTCGAAGCGTTTATTTTTACGTCTGTAATATTGATGACCATATCAATTTCACTTGCGCCATTTGCTACGGCATCTTTTTGTTTCAAAAACTTTTTACACTTGTTGTTGAATATCCATTAGGGAATCCACAACCGTACAAATCGGTAACTTACCTTCTACATACGCTGTTGCTTGTTTTACATAGCTTGTAGAAATACAAGCTGAAGCTGTTCCATAATAAATGGCATCATCTAAAAATTTGTTGAATTTCTTCCCATGTAGCATTTTTGTGTTAACAAAGTATGATCGACTGTTGCTAAAATTTCTTTTAATTCCATTTGATTCACCTTTCCTTAAGCGTTTTGACGGTCTTGTGCAATTAAGTTACGTAATGCTTGTACGGCAACTGTAATCGCTGCTTCTGTATCATGAACAATTGGATTTTTCTAATCCTGCAGCATTTCTTTCTTGGTTTCCTACTACTAAGAATGTTGAACCAACTCTTACTCCTAAATGGCTTGCAACTACAAATAAAGCTGCTGATTCCATTTCTGAAGCTTTTTACACCAAGACGTTTCAAGCTTCCCATTTTTGTTGTAATTCATAACTTACTGGCATTACTTCTGGTTCATGTTGTCCATAAAATGAATCTTTACATTGAACAATACCGGCATGAGTTGTATAGCCTAATGTTTTTCCTGCTTGTAGTAATGCTGTTACAACGTCATAGTTAGCAACTGCTGGGAATTCGATCGGCGCATATTCACGAGTTGTTCCTTCAGTACGAATCGCACCTGTGGCAAATCACAATATCGCCACCTTTTTACATCGATATCAATTCCTCCACAAGTTCCTACACGAACAAAATGTATCTGCACCACTTCTCACTAATTCTTCTAAGGCGATTGAAGTGGATGGACCACCAATTCCTGTTGAAGTTACACTAACTTTTTCTCCATCTAAGTATCCTGCATATGTTACATATTCACGGTTATCTGCTACTAATTTTGCATCTTCAAAATGTTCAGCAATTTTCGCACAACGTTTTCGGATCTCCTGGTAAAATAACGTATTTACCTACGTCTCCTTTACGAATGTTTAAATGATATTGTAATCTTCTTCTGAATAATTTTTGCATCTCTTCCTCCTTATAGGTATCATTTGAATACCTTAACTGTAAGATTATACCATAATTTTATCCATTTTGAAAACGTTCGCTAAAAATAATAAAAAGAAAAAGACTTCCCATAGTAGTATGCACATGAGACTTGCTTTTGCAAGGCTGCTGGCGTCCTTTACTACTATTTGGAAAGTCTAATCTTTTACGTTCCCTCATAAATTCATCGTTCAACAGAAAAGACTTCCCATAGTAGTAGCGGTAAAAGTAGCCACTTTTGTGGCTACTTTTTACTAGAAACTTTTGAGACCCTAGGCTCAAAATTTAGCCATGAGACTTGCTTCGCAAGGCTGCTGGCGTCCTTTACTACTATATCAAGGAAGTCTAGTTCTATTTTATTAAGCTTCTGTCGTTTCTTCCACTGTTCCTTCAGCAACAATTCCTTCCGCTAACTCTTCCAGTAGCCTCAACGAATTCTTCTGTTTGAACTGGTGTAGAAGTGCTTGTTTCCATATTACGGTAACGAGCCATACCTGTACCAGCAGGAATAATCTTACCAATGATAACATTTTCCTTAAGTCCAAGTAAGTGGTCTTTCTCACCACGAATAGATGCGTCTGTTAACACACGAGTAGTTTCTTGAATGAAGCTGCAGATAAGAAACTGTTTGTTTCTAATGAAGCTTTCGTAATACCAAGTAATACTGGACGTGCAGTCGCTGGAACTTCACCATTCATAATTGCAGAACGGTTACGTTCAGTAAAGTCTGCGATATCTAATAATGTTCCTGGTAAAATTTCAGTTGAACCTGGATCCATTACACGAACTTTACGTAACATTTGACGAACCATTACCTCAACGTGTTTATCTCCGATTTCTACCCTTGCATACGGTATACATTGTACTTCACGTAATAAGTAGTTTTCACTGATAACACATCACGAACACGTAATAATTCTTTTGGATCGATAGAACCTGATGTTAATGGTTCACCACGATGGATTGTTTGTCCTTCTTCAACATTTAAGCGAGCTGTAAATGGAACAGTATACGTACGTGTATCTGTTGCACCTTTAATTGTGATTTCTTTCGTGCACGGCTTCCCGCATTTTCATCAATCGATACAACTTCACCTGTTACTTCTGTAATCGTTGCTCCCCTTTAGGGTTACGAGCTTCGAAGATTTCTTGGATACGAGGTAAACCTTGAGTAATATCGTCTCCGGCTACCCCACCTGGTATGGAAAGTACGCATTGTTAACTGAGTACCAGGTTCCCCTGATAGATTGAGTGGCAAATTGTACCAACTGCTTCCCCCAACTTCTACTTCTGAACCTGTCGCTAAGTTACGTCCATAACAATGTTTACATACACCATGTTTCGTATCACATGTAAATGCAGAACGGATTGTTACTTCTTCAATACCAGCATCAATAATTTTTACGAGCAATATCTTCTGTAATTAATTCATTATGACCCACATATACTTCACCAGTTACTGGATCTTTACAGAACGTTGTGCATAACGTCCAATCATATCGTTCTTCAATGTTTCAATCATTTCATTTCCTTCACGGATAGCTGAAATTGTTAAACCACGATCAGAACCACAGTCTGTTTCATCGGATAATTACGTCTTGAGCTACGTCTACTAAACGACGAGTTAAGTAACCTGAGCTCGGCTGTCTTCAAGGCAGTATCCGTCATTCCTTTACGAGCACCGTGGAGTTGATAAGAACATCTCCATAACTGTTAAACCTTCACGGAAGTTTGATGTTACTGGTAATTCCATACTTTTACCATTCGGAGCAGCCATCAATCCACGCATACCCGCTAACTGTGAAAAGTTAGAGATGTTACCACGGGCCCAGAGTCACCTCATCATGAAGATTAAGCTATGAGAACCAAGTGTTTTCGTTAATGCGCTTTGAATTTCATCTTTTGCAGCATTCCATGTTTCGATAACACGTTCATATCTTTCGTCATCTGTAATTAAACCACGACGGAATAATTTAGAAATTTCATCAACTTGATTATGTATCAGAAAGAATTGTCTTTTTATTTTCTGCAACAGAAATATCTGCAATCCCTACTGTTAAACCAGCACGAGTTGAATATTTTATATCCTAAGTCTTTCATACGGTCTAACATCATTGACGTTTCTGTAATGTGGAAACGTTTGAAGACTTCCTCGCAATGATTTGACCTAAGTTTTTCTCTTTCTTGGAATGGTAAAACGATTGGTCGTTTTTCAATTTCTTCCTTAATATTTGAACCTGGTTCTGAGAAGTATTTATCTGGAGTAGCTACTTCTAAGTTTTCCATTGATGGTTCATTTAAGTAAGGGAATCTCGTCAGGCATGATTTCATTGAATAATAATTTACCAACTGTAGTTACTAACATGTCGTTCTTTTGCCATTCTGTAAATGGTTTATGGAGGAAGCGCACTTGCGTGAATTGCAACATGGCTGTGTAAATGAACATATCCATTTTGGTATGCTAACATTGCTTCTCGTTCATGTCTTTGAGTACATTCCTTCTCCAACACGACCTTCTTGTTCTAGTGTTAAGTAATAGTTTCTAAAACCATGTCTTGAGATGGAGCTACTACTGGTTTTCCATCTTTAGGTTTAAGATATTTTTGTGCCGCTAACATTAATAGACGAGCTTCTGCTTGAGCTTCTTGTGAAAGTGGCACGAACCGCCATTTGGTCCCCGTCAAAGTCGGCATTGTATATCTACACACTAATGGGTGAAGACGAATTGCACGACCTTCCTACTAGAGTTGGTTCAAATGCTTGGATCCCTAATCTGTGAAGAGTAGGTGCTCGGTTTAATAGAACTGGGTGTTCACGAATCACTTCTTCTAAAACTGCCCAAATATCATCATCTAAACGTTCAATTTTACGTTTTGCACTCTTAATATTTCCAGCAATTTCACGTCTCCACTAATTCTTTCATTACGAATGGTTTGAATAATTCAATTGCCATTTCTTTTGGTAAACCACATTGATACATCTTCAAGTTTGGTCCTACTACGATTACAGAACGTCCTGAGTAGTCTACACGTTTACTAAGTAAGTTTTGACGGAAACGACCTTGTTTCCCTTTTAAGCATATGGCTTTAATGATTTCAATGGACGTGTTACCTGGTCCTGTAACTGGACGACCACGACGACCATTATCGATTAAAAGCATCAACCGCTTCTGTAACATACGTTTTTCATTTTGAACGATGATACGTGGAGCATTTAATTCTAATAAACGTTTTAGACGATTATTACGGTTGATTACACGACGGTATAAGTCATTTAAGTCACTTGTTGCAAAACGTCCACCTTCTAATTGAACCATTGGACGTAAATCTCGTGGGATAACTGGAATAACATCCATTACCATCCAACCAGGTTTATTTCCTGATTCACGGAAAGTATCTAAAATATCTAAACGACGGATTGCATGAGTACGTTTCTTTGTCCTTGAGCTGTTTTTAACTCTTCTTTTTAATTCTGCAATTTCTGCTTCTAAGTCAACATTGTTTAGTAATTCTTGAACAGCTTCAGCACCCATTGCTGCGTGGAAAACGAGTTCCGAATTCCATACGTTTTTCACGATATTCACGTTCACTTTTAATAATTGTTTTTCATCAATGTTGTGTCACCAGCATCGATAACAACATAGCTTGCAAAATAAATGATTTCTTCCAACGCACGAGGACTCATGTCTAACACAAGTCCCATACGGCTAGGAATTCCTTTTAAAGTACCAAACATGTGATACTGGAGCTGCTAATCTCGATATGTCCCATACGTTCACGACGAACTTTTTGAGCGAGTTACTTCAACGCCACAGCGATCACACACTTTTCCTTTATTATTAATTTTCTTTAATTTACACATGAACATTCTAAATCTTTTGTTGGTCCAAAAATCTTTTTCACAATATAGACCATCACGTTCTGGTTTCAAAGTATGATAGTTGATTGTTTCTGGTTTTGCTACTTCACCATATGACCATTCACGAATCTTATCAGGAGACGCTAAACCAATTTGCATACTTTCAAAATTATTTACATCTATCATGTACCAACCTCCCTCTTCTTTGAATTGCCCTACGATTCCAATAGTTATTCTTAGTCTAAAGTTACATCTGTATCTTCTGATTCTTGAATTTCTTCAGTTTCTTCTACCGCTGGTTCAACTACTTCTGTTTTTCTGCAGAAAGTTCAGCAATACGATCAGAATATTCATTTAAAATACGTTTCTTTCGCTCATTTTTCAACATCATTGAAATTCATATGAGCATCATCGTCCATGTCTTCTAACTTAATTTCTTCATCATTTTTCGTTCATCACTTCTCTATCAAGACCTAATGCTTGTAATTCTTTTACTAATACGCGGAATGATTCAGGTACACCTGGTTTAGAAATTTGTTGACCTTTCACGATTGATCTCGTAAGTTTTCACACTGACCAACAACGTCATCTGATTTGTATGTCAAGATTTCTTGTACGTGTATGCAGCACCATATGCTTCTAGTGCCCATACCTCCATTTCTCCCTCCGAAACGTTGTCCACCAAATTGAGCTTTACCTCCAAGAGGTTGTTGCGTTACTAATGAGTATGGTCCAATTGAACGAGCATGAAGTTTGCTCATCAACCATGGGGCAAGTTTAATCATGTACATTACCCCTACAGATACACGGTTATCAAATGGTCTCTGTACGTCCATCATATAAAAATTGTTTTTCGCATCACGAGCCATACCTGCTTTCTGCAACTGTTCCCCAAACATCTTCATCTTGCGCACCATCAAATACTGGTGTTGCGATGTAAATGCCTAATTCACGAGCTGCCATTCCTAAGTGTAACTCTAATACTTGTCCAATGTTCATACGTGATGGTACCTCTAATGGGTTTAACATGATATCAACTGGTGTTCCATCAGGTAAGAATGGCATATCTTCTTCCGGCATAATACGAGAAACTACCCTTTATTACCGTGACGTCCTACCATCTTATCCCCTTTCATTAATTTTTACGTTTTTGAACAATATATACACGAACTAATTTGTTTACTCCTGGCGCTAATTCATCACCTGCTGCACGAGTGAATACACGTACATCACGAACGATACTGCCACCTCCATGAGGAACTACGTAATGAAGTATCACGTACTTCACGAGCTTTTTCACCAAAGATTGCATGTAATAGACGTTCTTCTGGTGATTGTTCTGTTAATCCTTTTAGGAGTAACTTTACCAACTAAGATATCCCCATCTTTAACTTCCGCACCGATACGGATAATTCCGTTTTCGTCAAGGTTCTTCACGCATCTTCCCAACGTTTGGAATTTCACGGGTAATTTCTTCTGGTCCTAATTTTTGTATCACGAGCTTCTGAATCATAGTCATCAATATGAATTGAAGTATATCGTCATCTTTACAAGACGCTCGCTCATGATAACCGCATCCTCATAGTTATATCCTTCCCAAGTCATGAATGCTACTAAAACATTTTGTCCTAATGCTAATTCACCTTGTTCCATTGAAGGACTGTCTGCTAAGATTTCACCAACATCTACTTTGTCTCCTTTTGAAACGATTGACGTTGGTTATAACACATACCAGCATTTGAAACCATGGAATTTAGTAATATTATATTGGTCTCATCGAACCATCTGCTGTACGTACACGTACTTGATTTGCATCTACAAATTCTACGACACCTTCACGTTTACATAGTAAAGCTACCCCAGAGTCATGCGCTGTTACATATTCCATACCTGTACCAATAAATGGTGCTTTTGGATTTAATAACGGAACTGCTTGACGTTGCATGTTGGCACCCATTAACGCACGGTTTGAGTCGTCGTTTTCTAAGAACGGGATACATGCTGTCGCAACGGCAACTACTTGTTTTGGAGATACATCCATGTAGTCTACACGTCTCTACAGGAACTTCTAAGTTTTCTGATACGTAACGAGCCATTACTACATCGTTTACGAAGCTTCCATCTTCATTCAATGGAGAGTTTGCTTGCGCTACTACATAACGGTCTTCTTCGTCCGCTGTTAAGTAGTCAATCTTATCTGTTACTTTATGAGTTTTTCCAGTTCACACGACGATATGGAGTTTCAACGAATCCATATTTATTAATTTTAGCGTATGTTGATAAACTGTTGATCAAAACCGATGTTTGGTCCCTCAGGAGTTTCAATCGGACACATACGACCATAGTGAGAATAGTGTACGTCACGAACTTTCATATCCGGCACGGTCACGAGTCAAACCACCAGGTCCTAAGGCTGATAGACGACGTTTGTGAGTTAATTCTCCTAATGGGTTTGTTTTGGTCCATGAATTGAGATAATTGAGATGAAACTCAAAAGAATTCTTTAATCGCTGCTACTACAGGACGAATATTTACTAATTGTTGTGGCGTTACTGTCGCAACATCTTGGATAGACATACGTTCACGAACCACACGTTCCATACGAGATAAACCAATACGGAATTGGTTTTGTAATAATTCACCAACTGAACGAATACGACGGTTTCATATGGTCGATATCGTCTGTTGAGCCGATTCCTTCATATAAGTTTAAGAAGTAGCTGATTGTAGCTAAAACGTCAGCTACCGATACACATTTAATTTCATCTGGAATATTCGCATTTCCAATTACTTTTAATCACTTTTCAGGATCTTTTTGGTGAATACACTTTGAACTGATTGAATTGTTACAGGTTCTTGGATAACCCTTCACTTGAAGGATATAATGTAAATAAGTTTGCTCCTGCTTCTAATGCTTGAGCTACTTTTTTCCATAATTCTCTTTTTCAAGAACTGTTCCTGCTTCAACAACGATTTCTCCAGTTTCAGGATGTACTGATGTTTTCAGCAACTGTTTGATTTAATAAACGTGTTTTTAAGTTTAATTTTTGTTTACTTTATAACGACCTACTGCCGCAAAATCATAACGACGTGGATCAAAAGAAACGAGCTGTTAATAAGTTACGTGAACTTTCAGCTGTCTTTTGGTTCTCCTGGACGTAGACGAGTCATAAATATCTTTTAAGGCTTCTTCTGTACGTGATTCATCCATACGTTTATGAACATCTTTATCTAATGTTAAACGTAATGTTTCACTTTCACCGAAGATTTCTAAAATTGTGTCATCTGATTCAAAAACCTAATGCACGAACAAGTACAGTTAATGGAATTTTACGAGTACAGTCAATACGTACATATGAAATATCTTTTTGAATCTGATTCGTATTCTAAATCCATGCACCACGGTTAGGAATTAATGTTGCACCATATAAGGCTTTTACCATTTTTATCTGGGCGGTCATGGAAGTATGAACCCGGTGAACGTACTAATTGAGATACAATAACACGTTCTGCACCATTAATGATAAATGTTCCCATTTCTGTCATTAATGGGAAATCTCCAAAGAAGACTTCTTGGTCTTTTACTTCTCAGTTTCTTTTTGTTCACTAAACGCATTTTTACATAAATTGGTGCTGCATAATTTATCGTCGTGATTTCTTGCTTCTGCAAGGTTATATTTTTGAGCATGTAATTCATAATCTAAGAATTCTAATGATAAATTACCTGTATGGTCTTCGATTGGTGAGATGTCTTTAAACATTTCACGAATCCTTCGTCTAAGAACCATTGGTAAGAATCAGTTTGAATTTCAATTAGATTTGGTAATTCTAATACTTCACTGATTCGTGCATAACTTACGCACACGGTGTTTACTGTATTTCACATCATGATGTGCCAACTCTTCCACCCCTATATCGTAATTTTTATGAATAAATATTGACAAATTTATTACATTGTTAAATCTTTCGTAACAAATGCTGCCTGTAAGTCGTTTTAGAACAAAAACCAAAAGAATTTCTTTATCCCTTATTAAAAAGAGTGCTCATTCTTTTGTTTCTCCTTATATTCACGGGATTTCGACAATATTTCAGTTTCCCGCAAGACTATAGTTACACTTATTGCGTTACATTATTTTAGCGTGAAATTAGCGATTTGTCAAGGTTTTGAGAGACTTTCTTCGCATGTTTATAAGAAAGTGCATACATTTTTGATGTATTAAAAGAAAGCAAAAATACTGTTTGCGAGGTTGCCAGTAGCCTCGCTTGCGAGTCTCAGCTACAAAAGATTTTTCTGCTTTCTTTATATTATATTTGCCGTCACTGATAATACTTTTTAAAACAAAAATTTATAGAGAAGTAGACAAACCTAGGAATTATAATATAACTTCATAGTTTAGTTATTATGATGAACATCGTTTTCCAAAATGGATTAACCAAATCCATCCACTCCAAAGGCAGATAAGCCGATAGATAACCGTGATTATATCCTTTTCGCTTCATATACTAGTACAATTAGGATGCATTTTTGAAACAGCTTTTAGCCGATTCCTTAACGCAACCCATTTCTTTTTCACCATAAATATATAGAACCTGTACTTTACTCTGTAATAGAATATTTAAGCCTATATTCTCCCATATATGTTTGATACATAGTCACCAATGTTTTAATCGAATCCTTGGCATATCCTCCATATAGTAGCTCTTCTATTTCTTGCGAATAAGCTCATATTGGGATAAATCATTAAACCTCAACTGAATTTTACTGCATATTTTGCTAAACATAAGTTTTCCTGAATAATTTTTACAATAATTGCACTAATCCTTGCCAGCTTGGGCTGAGGAATACAAATACTACCGTCTATTATTTGCTTTCTGAGCTATATCACTATTTAGCGATACTAAACTCAATGGCGATTTGACTCTCCCAAAGAAACAATTCCACCTAGAGCAAATAATTTTCCATCGCAATTATTTTTATATAGTCCATAATTTGCTGTGCGGAATTTTCAGTTGAAATATACTCTTTTGATATTCTCTCCATGACCATTAATTGTTGGTAATATCACATGATATTTATCGGATAATATATGAGCTTGCCGAAGATAATTCCACTCAGAATTACCTCCGCTGTATCAATAATATATGTGGAAATTTTTATCACCAAATTCATGAAATATCATATTCCAAAACCTCTACTAACTCAAATTTGTTAGCTAATTAGTTTACTTCTGCTAACTTATACAATTAATTTATCTAAACACGAGATCACCTAAAAAGTATAATGAAGTGCTTTATTGCTTTCATTAACTATATATACATAGTCATTGTTTTTGTAACCCTTAACCACCGTCAGTTTAATATATTTTTCTTTTTATAAACATGGATCGATTTAAGACCTATCAAACGCATCTTGCCTTACTCCCAAGAATACATTTCACGCTTACTTCTGCTAACTTTTTGTTTGTCACATCCATTTGAAGAGTGGCTCTCCATAGTTCTAAGATTTCTGGTAAGGTTTCATAAATAGAGAATATTTCAAACTGTTTGAACCACTTTTGATAGAAGTTTTTCATTTCTTCAGTAACCTTTGTTAGAAATCATTTGAAAATAGTATTTATTTGTTGTACTTCGTCTTATAACTCAGTTAAAGATGAAAGAAAAATTTTTGTTGGTGAAAATAATGGAAGCCACATCTGGCTTCCATTATAGGTAAAGTTCGAGACCCAGGCCTCGAACTTTCAGCCATGAGACTCGCAAGCGAGGCTGCTGGCGACCTCGCTAACACAAAAATCTTTTTCTTTCATCTTTTAGCATTTACGTTTATTATTAAACGATTATCATAGGACTGTACATTCTCATATACTAACATCAAAAACGCCTGAATCTTTCTTTCGATTCAGACGTTTTCATCAATTTATTATGCTCGTAAAATCAGCCATATTCTTTTTCACGACTTCTCCACTTGGTAGACGTAGCTCAATAGTTCCATCCATATTAAAGATAACACTATCTAATCCTAATCCGTAACTAGCAGCAAATTTTGCAATTTTTCTTGTACTGGATCTACTTCTGGTGCTTCTTCTAATCCTGGTTCTAACATAGGTCAGCTCCTACGTTTCCAGTAGGACTTAACATCCATTATTCTGTTGAATTTTCAGGTTTCACAGGTGTCATCTGGTTTTAAAATTTCTGTAAAGAATGAATCTGCTGGTTTATTTTCTACCATTTCCTAGAGGTGCTTCTCCAGTAAAATCTGCCATATTCTTTTTAATGACTTCTCCACTTGGTAAACGTAGTTCAATGGTTCCATCCATATTAAAAGATAACACTATCTAATCCTAGTCCATAACTAGCAAGCAAATTTTTGCAATTTTTCTTGTACTGATCCACTGCTGGTGCCTCTTCTAACATTGGGTCAGAAATAGGATTCTCATTTGGCTTTTCTGACTCAGGTTTTAATCCTTCTCCTGTTGGTGTTGAACTCCTTCAACTTTCTCATAGGTTTTTGGAGTTTCCTTTCTATAGGTTTCCAACGCTTCATTTTTCCAGTTGGTTTTAAAGATTCTTCTACTTTTCCAGTTTCTTTTGGTGATTCTTCACCTTTTCTACAGGTTTAGAACTTTCTTCTGATCTCATGACCTTTAAATTGTGATAAAACACCAGGTTTTTCTGTTTGATTATTTTTCTCTAAAATCGGAACTTCCACAATATAAGAAGATTGTTTGTCTCAAATAAGCGTTTGCCATGAAAGTTACTGAATTTTATTTCTGCTGTCAATCGTAGTTCCTTGATTTAATTTTGAATTGGAGTTGAATTTCACCTCACTTTGTAGTTATTTTCTAAATACGCATTTCATGAAATTCATCAAAAACTCTGACTAAAGCATCAGTCCCTTTTGGCACTGCATATTGAGGTTTTTACTTAAATAAGTATCCCCTGCATGGAATGGATAAAATCGTACGACTTGCTATATTATGTTATATCGAAGATGGAATCGTAAATGTTCCTTCATAATTTACTTCTGGATAGTCTTTGAAGTAATGGTGTATGTAAACGTTTCTCCTGGTAAATACTGGTTTATCTAATTCAAAATGTAGCAACATTTTCCTACACCTTCACCAAATACTTTTCCCAGATAGTTTCTCAATCACTTTTCCGTCAGGAGTTGTTAATTCACCATCATATTTGTTCCTAATTTTTCTCTAGTTCTGGTGGAAAACTGAAGGATACACGTTTTTGTCCATTTGCTACGTGAAGTTTTTGGTTATTAAATGTACTATTTTTCAAATAATTTTACAACACTTGCTAGTTCTTCACCCTGTATAAATTTTATTTCCTTCTTTTTAGCAACTCCTTCTTCTGGTTTGAAGAGTTCATAATTACTATGAGAGGTGACCAATTCCAACTGGCTTATGTTCATCAATTGATCTGCATGATGGTGATTCCATGAGGATAAATAATTGCATTTTTTCTTTTATTCACTACAATACTTTCACGTTTTTACACCGTATAGTTTCATAATACCTGTCAATTTTTCCTTCGATTTTTATCTAACTCACTCTATTTCTGCTGGCTTCTGTTGCATCATCATGGTGATGTTCTTCTTTAGGAGGCATTGCAGTCCCATTATAGCGTGCTTTAGCTGCTTCTAAATGTTCTTTTGGAATTAAATGTTCCCATTTTGTATGAATCTAATTGTTCAAATGGAAGTGCATGAATATCCTTCATATTTCCATTACGCGCCACTAATAAGTCTTTCTCCTGATGTACCAATAACATGATTTCCATCAAATAAAATCCGTCACTCGTTCTCATAATGAATTCCGGCAAAGTGTTTTTCTTTTGGCTGTAGAGTTGGCGTTTCAGCGATTGGTTTTGTTTCAGGAGCTGTAGGCTCTTGTTGCACTTTCTCCTGTTAAACCATGCAATTCCTTTTCTACCTTTTCAACTTTTTCATTCGTTGATGCTAACGGTATTAGGCTGTGTACTTTCAGAATTCGCTTGATTTTTGTAAATAAATGGAAGTGGTCTCCATGGCGTACTACATACCCTTCTGCTGTTTCATCTAACAACATCTTTTATCAAATACATAGCCATCATGGTGTTCACCTTCATGCTCATGATTGTCGCCGTCATGATCATGGTGCTCACCTTCTTGGTCGTGATGTGTGCCATCGTGTTCATGGTGCCTGTAGTTACTACTGGACCTTTCTTTGTCTTTATAAATAAAATGGAAATGATCACCATGACGAACGATATATCCAGTTTCTGTTTCACTTACAACATCTTTTTATCAAATACTAGCCATCTTCTACTTCCTCATGATGTTCATGCACTACTGAATTTGTAGCCATTGTTGTTGCTAGTGTTTGTTGAGTATTATTTTTATAAATAAAGTGGAAGTGATCTCCGTGACGAACAACATATCCCATTTACTTTTCTTCACAATATCATCATTTGGATTAAAACATATCCATCATCTGCAGAACTAATTGTTGTTGCAGAAGTCTTTTGTTCATATATAGCATCCGCTGGTGGTGCTCCATATACAAAAATGGTAATGGTCTCCATGTTTTTAAATAGCCATTTTCAAATACTTCTCCCACGATTGTTTTTGGTTTGTTTCTCTTTTTACTTTCAGCAATTTTTTCCAAATTTGGCTAAAACCAGCTTTTGAAATTTCTGTTGTCGTAGTTTCTGATTCTGTTTGCTGACTTGTATTTTGATTATTAAAAAGCTGAACAGCCTCCCAACAAAAACAAGACTTGCACTCCCCAATCAATAATGACTTTTTATGAATTTTTCATTTTTATCTTCCTTTCCTATAAAACGTAATCCTTTACGTTTTACAACTTTACTCCTTCCTTCTTCTGTCAATGTTTTTTGTGGACGTATGAAGAAAGAAGAAAATACTTTTTAGTTTGCGAGGTCGCAGCAGCCCATTCTGGTCTCATGGCTAAAAATCGAGCCTTGGTCTCGATTTTTACCTGCAATAGAAGCCACACTATTGGCTTCCATTGCTTTCGCTACAAAAGATTTTCTTCTTTCTTTTATATACCATATTTGCATTTTTACCGACGATTTTTGTTTCGCGCCAAGAATCAGGGCATTTCAATTGACGTCCTTGAGGGCTGTCTTTGTATTACGAATGGTGTTGCAGCAACTTCAGTACCTTCTGAGCCTCATGTATCACTACTGATTTCAACAGTGATTCCATATTTCGACTTTACCTCAGTATTCATCCTTTCTAAAAATAGTTATAAAAAGACACCTACGTGGGTAGATGTCCAAACATTTTTCCTAAAGCCATGCTTTATTCAATATGAATAACTCATATTTTTCTCATTCCTATTATTTTATTGTAATTACTTCATTAAATTTACTATTCCAATAGTCTAAATTATGATGCAATACCATTATAATGAGATAATCATCCAAACTTAATAAAAAGTCCATCACCAGGTCTGCGGTTGTCTTATCGAGATGCGCTGTTGGTTCATCGAGTAATAATATTTTCTTATCACTAGCTAATGCTCTCAACAATCCTAATAATTCCTTTTCACCACCACTCAATTCAGACATAGGATTCTTAGACTGTAACGCTTTTTGAGTAGATGAGCTTAACTGACTCTAGTAATTCTGTGAATGGTGGTTATTGTCTTGATAGAGACCAAATAACGTGATATTATCTTTCAGCTTTGCCTTCATGAAATGCCTGTTCGTGGTCATAAAAATCTGATCAACATCTGCCCGTATTTCGCCAGATTGTAATGGAAGTTGATGCACGATTAACTTTTCAATAAAGTTGACTTACCTACACCACTTTTTCCCTACTATTACATACTTACAGAGGGGCAGTAAATTCTATGTTCAGATGTTCTAAGTTCACATTATCTTGATGATAGCTTACATTGGTAACAATAATCTGAGAAGCATTAACATCTCCTCGAAACGGCTAACTTTGATCCTTTTCTCCTAAATTCATGATAATTGACAATGTTTCTTTAGACGCATTAATTAAGTTTAAATCAATTAAGATGTTCTTTATTGGATAAATGAAATTCTCGACATAACTAAAGTCGCAACTGCTGCCCGATTGATAGTTCGTTTTTATCAAAAGATAACCGACTACTATAAATGAGGCAAGCTGTATATAAACATGACTAGACCATTAGCAATATTGATAATGTTTTGATTTTTCCGTAACGAAGACGATTTTCCTCCGTTTCATCTAATTGTTGTTGATGTAGTTTTTCAAAAGTTTTATGGTTTCACTGTTAATACGGGATTTCATCGAAAATATCAGATAATCGTTGCGAGTAAACTTCTAATCCTTCTAAAAACCGTCGTTGTTTTATAGTGATGTAAGGTGCCAAATACTTGGACACAAATGGTGAGCATACAACGATAATGCAATAATCACAATAGCGACTCTCCAATCCACACACAATCAATGATACCGCATAAATGGCAAGACTCATACACGACTTGGATAATATCTAATAACGGATCTAAGTACTTTCACTTTCAACACTTCTACATCATTATTGAAGACCGATAAGTATTCTGCGATTGTCTTGGAGTTAAAATGTTGTGACGTCAGATGATAAAAGAAAGTCAATAACTTTCCTTTGTGACACACGATTAAATCTAACTGAAGTTCGCCATTCATATACTTGTGATATATATTGAAATAACGTGAGTTACATACAATCGCTAAGAAAATAATAAACGATTAGTTTTATGAGTAGTTCATTTCCTCAATTAATACTCTATCAAACAACTACTTTTATTTAAATACGGCATAACAACATTTGTTAGAAGTATAAAAGTATGTGAAAAAGCAGTTGAATTAAAATAACTTTTAATTTTCTTTATATAATAAAACCATTATTTCCTAAAAAGCCTAATGAAGTGCTTTATTACTTTCATTAACTATATAGTCTATTATGAAACCCTTAACTACCGTCAGTTTAACATATCTTTTTTGTAACATAGGATTTTCGCTTTAAGAGCTATCAAACGCCTCTTGTCCTACAAACCTAGAATAACATCATATCATCATTTCACGGTTACCTCTAGCTAAATTTTTGTTTGTCACATCCGTTTGAAGAGTGGCTTTCCATAGCTCTAAGATTTCTGGTAAGGCTTCAAAAATCGAGAACATTTCTCAAACTATGGTTTGACCACTCATAGAAAGACACTTTTTCATCTCTTTGTAAACTATGTTAGAAATTTGTACAGAGTTTTTAGTTCCAAGAATTTGTTACACTACGTTTTATAACTCAGTTTAGCTAAGATCAAAGAAAAATTTTTGTTGGAAAATAATGGAAACCGCATCTGGCTTCCATTATAGGGAAACTTGAGACCTAGGCTCGAAGTTTAGCTATGAGACTCGCAGAGGCTGCTAGCGACCAAGCTAACACAAAATTTTTCTTCTATCTTTTAGCCCTATATGCTAAAAGACTTCGAAACTCTATTACGTTTCGAAGTCTCATGCATCATTTTCTATTCTACAACTGTTTTTATCTAAAAATCCTTTTTAAGAATTTTTTCAACAATAAATGTACCTAAGAAGGCAAATAAAATATTCTGACATACATATGCCAAAATACACTATACTAGAATGGTACTTGTAAAGAGTAATACAATGCTGCAGCTACTACAAACCCACACCAAATGCCATAAGCAGCAAATCTTTACATAAGAATTTTTGAAAAATACGATTAAAAATATATAAACTCACTGATTGAATTAAAATCCAGATAAAATATCAATCGGACTAAGAGGACTTGGAATATTACTAATCATTACACCGATTAAAATTCTAATGACAATTGTGGTTTATAAAACTGAACACCCATTAATCAAGTTGATAAACGGAATTGAAACATCCTGCAAGAAATAGGATTGATTAATGTTAAAACAACATATAACGCCTCTATTAAAGTATTTTGTGTTAATAATCTAATCTGTTTTTATTCACTATAAAAATCTCCAATCCATTTGCTAAAAAGGCTTTATTTTCGATCAATCATAGTTCCACATTTTCCACATGGAGGATACACCCCACTGTAGCAACTCATACGTCAATTCACTGGAACTCCTAATTGACTCCTTTTGTGACAATATCTTTCTTTTTCACTTGTCCAAATGGAGCTGTCAATCGAACTTGCCTCCACTTCCTAATTGAACAGCCTGATTCATCGCTTCCAATAAATTCAGGCGAACAGTCTGGATACAAATAACTCAGAATCATCCAAGTGTGCACCAAAATAAATTTCTGAAGCTCCTTTTTGCATCGCACTCCTGCTAAAATCGAAACAAAATTCCATTACGAAATTCCACTTCTGTATTTGCTTCTGTTTGAGCTCGCATAATCTCCTGTACCACTTCAATATCATTTCCAGCATTTAAAGATCGATTTACTTCCTGAAAATACAGAGCTCACCTCTAAAAATTTGATGAGGAACTTTATAATAGTCTGCAATTTTTCTAGCAGCTTCTAATTCCAATTCTTTGTGCTTTTGATTATATAGAAAATGAAATAGCTTCAACCTGAGGATCTTGACTCAAAGCAAGCGCCAATGCAGTAGAACTATCTACTCCACCACTTAATCAATACTAATTTCATCATAATTCCTCCTTAACGATATCCACTTTTCAGGATATAAACTCATGATTCATCATACGGTGGTCTGCTACTTGTTCCCATTTAGTACCTGGTTTTCCATAGTTACAATATGGATCAATAGAGATTCCTCCACGTGGTGTAAAATTTGCCCCAAACTTCAATATATTTTGGATCCATTAATTTTACTAAATCTTCATAATGATATTCATGCAGTCTTCATGGAAATCTCAGATTTCTAAAGCTAAAATAAATATAATTTTAAAGACTTACTTTCTACTCATAGTTCCTCCTGGAACATAGCTAATATAAATTGTCGCAAAGTCAGGTTGACTCTGTACTGGACATAATGAAGTAAATTCTGGACAATTAAATTTACAAAATAATCGTTTTCCGGATGTTTATTTGGGAATGACTCTAGCACTTCTGGTGCATAATCGTCACGATAAACTGTTTTACTTCCTAAGTGTGTGATTTCTCCCATTTCTTCGTTTTTCTCATTGTTCTTCCTCTTTCCGGACTATTTGTTATAAAAATTCCTGAAAAACACCATCGTTTTCCAGGAATTGATTGATCATTTCATGTTCAAATAAGCCCTAGTTTTGTTTATAGACAGGATGGTTACGAACTGTCTGACAAATATTCTACCATAAATGAAAGGAATTGACTAGTCTTGAACTAAACGATGAATCCATTTTTGAGAATAAACACGATAAAGTCCGACAACTACTTTTGTTACTTCTTCCATTCCTGCACAAATAACAACTATAGTAACTGGTAAATGCCACACACTCCTGCTGCTAAAAGAGATAATGGTACGCGACTAACCATACACAACTCATTTCTAATTTCATTCCATAATGAGTATCTCCACCACCCTCTTAAAACACCTACAACAATAATGGAATTAATCGTTTTTAAAAATAAAAATGATTCCCATCACTTGTAACTAATTGTTTACTAAGAGGTATATACTCTGGACTAATATGTCCAAATAACAATAATGTCCATTGTGGCGTTAAACTTTCAATAGCACCAATGACTACACCTGTGATAATCGATAGAATAATAAATCGATTGGCATCTTTTTCGCCTCGATCAATTTTTATTTTTCCCAATACTTTGTCCAAGCATAATACTACAACTACTCTCTAGTCCACGAACGATAACAAATGCTAAACCTTGAATCGCAACGGCAATTTTGCACCGCTGCAGTGGCTTGAGTCCCTACCATCGCATAAGCTGCATTATAAAATACTTACCCTAATGCCCAAAATGTTTCATTGACAATAACTGGTAAAAAGTTGTCTTCCAATAGACCGTCCAAAATTCTTTTGGAATTTTGCAAATGTCGAATCGGAATTTGAAGCGGACCTTGATAACGTTTAATGACAAAAACTAATACTCCAATTTCAATCATTCTTGCTACAACAGTTCCTAACGCTGCTCCGACAACTCCATTGCTGGGAATCCTAATTTTCCAAAAATAAAAATATAATTGAGCATTGGCAACAAAACTACTCATCGTTGCTACATAATGGAACTTTTGGATTACCTGTGCTTCTTAACGCACTCTAAAGACTCCATGCAGTAATGACATGTGTTAAAGGTACTGCACGTAAATAGTCTCCACCAGCTTGAACAACTGCTGCATCATGGGTAAATAATTCTAAAATTCCATAAGGAAACACCATTGCAACAAACATAAATACCCAGAAACAGCTGTAGACAACATTAAACTTGCCTGATTAATTTTTCGAACTTGAGGAACATCCCTTTACACCCCAATATTGAGCGAATAATACTGAGGAACCTGTGTTAATTCCAAAACAAATCAATGTAAATAAGAAAAACACTTGGTTTCGCTAATCCAACACCAGCAATGCTCGCATCTCCAAGAGAGGAAATCATCATCGTATCTAGTGTTCAAAATGAAGTTAGTAAACTTTGCAACGCAACAGGAATCGCAATCGCAAACATTTGTTGATAAAACGCCTTTGAATTCATCTCCTATACCTCCTTTTAGAATGTATCTCATTTTTCTAAATCATTTTCTCCAACTATTCTATACTTTTTGATGAGTTTTCTTTCAAATGATTGAATAACTCCAAACAGGATGAGATACTCATCCTTTTTGTTTGACTTAATTAGATTCCAGGTGCTTCGTTTAAGTGCACGTAACATCCAAATGATTTTTCGATATCGCCTTTGAATCCGATGCAGATATCTTGTGATACATCATCGCCTTCTTCTCCAGCTACTTCTAACCCTTCTTGGTATAAACCTCTTAAGTATTCATATCCTACTAATAAATGTCTTACCCATTCGTCAATTGAACGTTCGTAAGATGCAGGAATATCTTGAATTTTAGTGTTATCTGCACACGTAATGTTGAATATGGTGCTCCTCCAATAGTGATTAAACGTTCTGATACTTCGTCTAATTGAGCGTTGATTTCATCCATTAATTTATCCATTGCTGGGTGTAATGTTAAAATCCACGTCCACGCATATACCAGTGTACTTGGTGAATAATTGCTGCTTGTTGGCTTAAGTCAGCTACTAATTGATTTAATACTAATTTTGTTTTTCTTTTTGACATTTGTCATTCCCCCTTTATGAACATAGTATATCACAGAATAGAATAATTCTAAACTAGAATGCTCATTATTTTTATAAATTTTTAAATAATAGAAAATTTTCACCGTAGCACAATAGGTATGAGACCGCAGGGCTGCTGCCGTCCCTTGCTACATCAGAGAAGAGTCCAATTGTATGCCATTACTGGACGGAATAATTAGGCGCTTCTTTTTGTAATTTGTACATCATGCGGATGGCTCTCTCTCAAACCAGCACCACTCATACAGAATAAATTGCGTATTTTCACGAAGCTCCTCTAAATTGTGCGCCCCAACATAACCCATACCTGAACGCAAACCACCAATCATTTGATAAAATAATATCACTAGCAGCTCCTTTATACGCTACACGCCCTTCAATCCCTTCTGGAACACGCTTATTCGCTTCATTTTTCGATTGGAAATAACGATCACTCGAACCATTTTTCCATCGCCGCTAAACTCCCCATTCCACGATAGGTTTTAAAACGACGACCTTGATAAATTTCAAATTCACCTGGAGACTCATCCGTTCCTGCTAATAAACTACCTAACATAACAACATGCCCACCAGCAGCAATTGCTTTAACAATATCTCCTGAATATTTAATACCGCCATCTGCAATAATCGCTTTTCCATATTCTCTTGCAACAGTCGCTGCATCATAGATGGCGGTTACTTGAGGAACTCCTACACCTGCTACCACACGTGTCGTACAAATCGAACCTGGTCCAATCCCTACTTTACAACATCCACTCCCACATCAAATAAAGCATCGAGTACCTTCTGCTGTTGCAACATTTCCTGCAAATTAATGTTGCATTTGGGAATATTTCACGAATTTCTTTTAATTTTACGGATAACTCCTGCACTATGTCCATGTGCTGTATCAATGACAATCGCATCTACCCGGCTTCTAACAATGCTTTGCACGTTCAAAAGTATCTGAGTAATACCAACTGCTGCAGCTACTAATAATCGTCCATGCTGATCCTTTTCGCGAATTTGGGAATCTCGATAACTTTCTCAATATCTTTAATGGTAATTAATCCTGATAAGTTTCCTTTTTCATCTACTAATGGAAGTTTTTCTATCTTATGTCTTTGTAAAAATACTTTCTGCTTCTTTTAAAGAAGTTCCCACTGGTGCTGTAATTAATGGTTCCTTTGTCATCACTTCTTCAATTTCAATTGTATAATCTGTAATAAAACGTAAATCACGATTCGTTAAAAATACCGACTAATTTTTGATTTTCAAATGATTCCACAATTGGAACGCCACTAATACGATATTTTGCCATTACACGCTTCTGCTTCTTGTACAGAATGTTTCGGAGTTAAGAAAAATGGATCTACAAAAATAACGCCACTTTCAGAACGTTTCACTTTATGAACTTCTTCAGCTTGCGCTTCAATCGACATATTTTATGAATAACGCCTAAGCCACCTTGACGAGCAATTGCAATCGCCATTGTTGAATCTGTAACAGTATCCATACTCGCACTCATCAATGGAATTTTTAACAATAAATTCTTTGCAAGTTGTGCCTGTAAATCCACATCATTTTGGTGAGTACATGACTTTCTGCTGGAATTCAGGTACATCATCGAACGTATAACCTTCTTTTTGAAACTTTGTTTCCCACATGGACATAATGAGAGACCTCCTAGAATCGATAATTTTTAATAGCTACTATACCACGAACTGAATAAAAATTCAAGTGTTTTTCATTAGAAAACGGTTAATTTATGAACATTTTTCGCATTCGAAAACAAAAATATTCTTATTTTTTCTATTTTTCATTTCTACATTTTTCATTTCAATACCTGTGCTACAATAAATACTACAAAAGGGGGATTATGATGAAAAATTCATTTACATGATGGCAAGTCTAGCATTTTTAACAGCTTGTCACTCTACTACAACAGAAAAACAAGACGAAACCATCAAAACGACTGCTACAACTGAACAGACCGCCGCAGCAATCAAACAAAAGTAATGGAGAAGCAGATCTATCACTAGGGCATTCAAATGGTCGTTAACAAAAACACAAACTTCCTGCAGATTATAATCCAGGAGAAAATCCAATTGCTGGAGAAAAAGTAAAGGGGAGCTTATTCAAAAATGCAAGAGCTAGGTTTCAGTATTAGCTAATCAATATAGTGGATTCCGTTCCTATGAATACCAAACTCAACTGTATCAAAAACTACGTGAATAAAGATGGAAAAAGAAGCAGCAGATACTTATTCTGCTCGTCCAGGATATAGCGAACACCAAACAGGTCTTGCTTTTTGATATTTTAAACGGAGCTGGTGGATTATTAGGAGAAAATCCTCAAGATGAGAAAGCCATTGAATGGTTGCATAGTCATGCTCATGAATATGGCTTTATTGTAAGGTTTCAAGAAGGAAAAGAAGCCATTACGGGTTATCAAGCAGAAGCATGGCATTTAAGATATGTAGGAGATATTGCAGAACAAATCTATACTTCAAAGCTAACACTAGAAGAATATTTTTGGTGTAGAAGGCGGTAATTACGCTGATTGATAAAAGAAAAAGAGGCTGAGCAAAAAGTTCTCAAAAATAGAAGAAAGCACTATAAAATTCTGAAACAGGATTTTATAGTGCTTTTTAGTCATATAAATTAAACATAGGAGTCTACCTCTGTTATAATAAGTTTGAACGAAATAAAATAAGAAAGGGTGACTCCTATGTACAAAAATTATACCACACCAACAGATACTTTAGAACTAAATTTTATATTAACGGTTCCTAAAAATCACATCGCTAGAGTCATTAATCAGTTTGTAGATTCCATTCCAGATTCTATTATCTTTCCTAAACCAACATCAAAAATGGGTAGACCTGCTCACCATCCTCGTATGTTATTAAAAATGATTCTCTTCGCTTATACTCGATCTACTTACAGTGGCAGAAAAATTGTCCAATTGAATGAAGAAAATATTCCTATGCAGTGGCTTTCTCAACAAACTTATGTCTGTTATCATGTCATTAATAATTTTAGAAGTAATGAACAGTTTTTCTTCTATCATTAAAAAATATTTTCGTATACTTTACTTTATTACTTCAACACTATCATATTATTGACTCAGATAGTTTATTTATTGATGGTACAAAGGTTCAAGCGGATGCCAATCGTTATTCATTTTGTATGGCGTAAAGCTGTTGAAAGATATGATGAAGCCTTAAATATTAGTATGTTATATGATCAATTAATTCAAAATCAAGTGAATATTGCTTTATCGGAAGAAGATTACTGAATATGGTGTTAATGCCATGATTGAAGCTACTAATGAATCTCTTGAACAGTTAGAAGAACTCATTCAAGAAGAACCTAAACAGATTGTTGGTGGTTCTAAAAACAAACAGAAAAAGACGTTTTGTTAAATTCTTTTAAACGTCAACTTGAAAAAGATTTTCTGCCTCGTAAAGAAAAATATACTAAAGCTAAGAAAAACATTTGATAGTCGAAATAGTTATTCGAAAACAGATAACGACGCTACTTTTTATGTGTATGAAAGAAGATGCCATGAAAAATCGTGAGTTGAAACCTGGTTATAATCTTCAAATTGCAACGAATCATCAATATGTTTTTGAGGCTTTGATCTATTTCTAATCCTACGATATGCTGGACTCTTAAGCCATTTCTCGAATCATTTTAAACTATTAGAAAAATCTTTTTCTACTATTGTTGCGGATGCTGGATAGTGGTAGTGAAGAAAATTATCAATTGATTCTTGAAGAGTATGAAAAGACACCTCTGATTCCTTACAATGTACGAAAAAGAACAAACTAAAAATTTAAAAACAACCCTGCCAATAGACAAAATTGGCTACATTGAAAAAGGAAGATTATTATATTGATCATTTAGGTGTGAAATTTAGTTTTAAATATTATTCTACAAGAAATGATAAAAATGGCTTTCTACTCTCATTTTAAAGTGTATGAGGCGAGATTCTACTCAAGTAACAAAAGCGCTAGATGAATTAGCGAAAACTCACTGGACAACAACTGTCAAATTCGTGTGAACCAAGTTTGGGAATCTTATAAAGAACGATTAAAGAAGCGTTACATAGTGACCGTGGAAGTAGTATATATGCTCAACGAAAAATTGAAGTTGAGCCTGTTTTCGGTCAGATGAAACGTAATTTTTGGTATGCGTAGAACCTCATGTCAGAGGAAAAATGCAGTCTCATAATGACATCGGTCTGCTCTTTTTAGGGATGAATCTGGAGAGATTAAGAAAAATATCTTAAATAGTATGAATCAAGGGTGGTTTATCCTTTTATTTTTACTGAATTTAATAAAAAGCACGTCCTAATTTTGATTTCGGTCAAAATCAGGTTGTTCTGATAAATCCTGTTGGTGAGAAATCACCGACAGGATTTTCCTATATGCAAAAAGAGAAATCCGAGTTATGATTAAGTCGTCTCAAAACAAAAATCAAAGGAGGATTTCTCTCATGGACTATTGTATGCGAAAAATTATTAAGATTAACAGAAGAAAAATTTTATTACGGATGAAAAATTGGTTAGAAATCGTAACAGAAAATAATGAAACAATTTATAAAATTAAAGGGACTTGGACAAAAACTTGTACTTCTTTGTCTATATTGTTCTAGTGAAAATGTGATTAAACATCTCCTATGGAACATAAAATTAGAATTCCTCATCATATGGAAATAAAACCTTTTTAGACTTAAAAAGTACAACGATTCATCTGTAAAGATTGTCATAAGACATGGGCGGCAGATTGCCCTCTTGTTCCTAAAAACAGTAATATTTCTATGATTTAGAGTGCCAAATTATGTTGTATTTAAAAGAAAAACTTCTAGAAAAACAATCGCTAAACTTCTTTTCAATCTCTGATAAGACTGTTGAAAGAGTGATGAAGAAGTTTAAAAAATAAAAACAATGCAACAATATAACTATTTACCTAAAGTGCTTTGTTTAGATGAATTTAGAGGCGTTAAAACGCAACAAGGAAAAAAATGAATTTCATTTGTTTAGATGGAGAAAATCGTCAATTAATTGATATTTTACCTGGTAGAACACTTCATGAATTAATTTCTTTCTTTATGAAGTTCTCCCGTAAACAACGTTTAAAAAGTAAAATATTTAGTGATGGATATGAATGCTTCTTATCAAAACCTTATTAAAACAGTATTTCCAAACGCTGTTATCGTGGTAGATCGATTCCATATCGTTCAACATATGAATCGTAATTTTAATCAACCCGAGTAGTCATTATGAAACAATTCTCAGCGAAATCAACGCAACAGAAGACATTGAAACGCTACTGGAAACTGCTGTTAAAAACCAAGCGATGAATTAGATGAAGAAAAAAATTAAGGTACAATTATCACTTAAAACCTATCTTACTCAATCGCAAATTGGTAGAACAATTATTGAGTTTTGACGAAGTGTTATCAGATGCATATGATTTCATCCAAGAACTTAGAAAAGCCTACAAGAAGAAAAGATTATGAGGCATTTATGACATGTATAAAAGAGATACTGAGACAATTACCTTATGAATTTAAGAAGAAGTTTGAAGTGTTTAAACGTTTTTAAGGATGGGATTTATCAAGCCTTTACGACAGGATATTCCAATGGATCTATTGAAGGAACGAATAATCTTATTAAAGTGATTAAACGTGTGGCATATGGATATCGAAATTTTGAGAATATGAAATTAAGAATTAAGATTATTATGTCTGTTTTTACCCCGGTCAATAGAAAGTCATTATGATTTAAGAAAGTATAGAGATCGTTTTAACTTGATAATGAGCCTCCATGGGCATGTTGAATTGGGGGAAGCGAAAAATAATATCAAATTTCACAGCTCCCTAAAACTCGCTAGCCGCGGATAACATGCCCCTACTCATTATAAAGTTAAAACTAGATTTCGTTCATAGATTATGTTTGTGGTAGATTATTAAATAGATTAAATCGTTAATTTTTCTCCTACCTTATTCATTTAAAAAGTAAAGACTTAATTTGGTGTTAAATTTTATCCACCAACAGAATTTGTCGATGAGCCCAAAATCAGGACGTGCTTTCTTCTATTTTTGAGACTTTTTGCCCAGCCTCTTTTTTCAAAAATATTAATAAATCTGACAATCGGTTACGATTGAATGTTGCTTTTTCTTTTAAAGATTCTAATCGTTCTTGATACAAACTTGGGAAAGTTGTCATTCTTTTGCACGAAGAGGTTTTTACTTTTAATGCGGAAACTAAATAATCTACAAATAACAAACAGTTATTTCTCCACATCGTATACAATTTAAATTGCGTTTTTCTAAATTTATAAAAAGTTACTGGCATGCATTGTACCATGAAATATGCATACATTTCTTCTAACTCTCACTCACAGGATTAAATGAACAAATATCATCCGGTGGAGACCAAGTAAAAAGATTCCTTCAATACTTTTTTCCAAACGATTTTTAATTAATTGAACCTGTTCGTCAGTGACTTCTAAACTATAAATATAAAAGAGTTTTTCGGTAATGTCTCTATACAAATTTGAAATAATCTTCCTTGGTGCTTTTAATAATACACCTTCACCTCTAGCTCCATTTAAAAATACGTTTTAATTCATCATAATTTCCATAAGAATATACATAACCTTCAATACAAATATCTCACATGTCCTAACACTCCCATGCCAATTTCCATTGCATGGACAATAATTTCTAACTTTGATGTTGCTTCCGGAATTGGTCTAGCTTGACTAGTATCCACTTGAGATAAATCCATTAATGGTACAACTGAATTCCCTTTTCTACAATTCTTTCCCTAGTTTTACCATAGTGAAAAGTATACACCTCGATTCATTTAACTGTTTCGTTGTCATTATATCATAACAAACCTTAATTCGTTACAAAAATCAAAAAACTCCGGCATTTTTGCCGGAGAAAAAGGATAGAGTTTATTTACTTTTGGGAGGTAAATATTATTCTTTGGGAAATGACTAAAGTATAGTCTCTAATTATGAATATTTTTATGACGAAACTATGCTATTTTCATATTTTTACCAACCTTGTGCAGCATGTAATCCAGCAACATATCCTGTTACAAAAGCTGCTGTAATATTATAACCTCCAGTATATCCATGAATATCTAATAATTCTCCACAGAAATACACCCTTGAGTAATTTTTTGATTCTAATGTTTTTGGATCTACTTTTAGTTGAACTCCTCCACCCGTTACAAAAACCTTTTTCAATTGGTAAACTTCCATTAACTGTAAATCTAAAGTCTTGAATTGCGTTCAATAATTGTTGCACTTCTTGATCAGTCATTTTACCAATCACTTTTTGTGAAGACAACCCAATTTGTTCGAGTAAAATTCTGCGTATCGTTCAGGCATCCATTCTTTTAACGGTGTCTTCTACTGTTTTTTTGTGGACTATTTTCTTTCCATTCTTGCCATTTTTTCTGCCAACTCCTGTTTTGTTAAATCTGGTTGTATATTTAATGACATTGTAACTTCTTTAACATTGTCTTTTTTGTTGAACTTGATGAACAAAGCTTGAGCAACGTAATACGGCTGGTCCACTAATTCCAAAAATGAGTGAAAAATCATATCCATTTGATGCATCACAACTGCTTTTCCTTTTTGATTCAATACACTTAAAGCAACATTTCTTAAAGAAAGAGCTCGTAATACGCCTTCTTTAATGAAAGCTTCCTGACTTGTTAGGGGGACTTCTGTAGCAAATAATGGTGTAATGGTATGTCCTATATTTCGGGCGATTCCATATCCGTCTCCAGTTGAACCTGTTTTTGACAGGATTTTCCACCTAGCGCTAAAATAACGGCATCTCCTTCAATTCTTTCTGCCAGTATCTAATTCAACTGCTGAAAAACAGCTTCTTCTTCTAGTCGAATCGCTTTTAACTTTTTACATTTGTTCTTACTTGAATGCCTAATCGTTTAATTTCTTCGATAAATGTATTTAAAATAGTTTTAGCGGAATCAGATACTGGAAACATTCTTCCGTGGTCTTCTTCTTTTAATTTAACTCCTCGATTTTGGAAAAATTCGATAATATCTTATTATCAAAATTGGGAAAAGGCACTATGTAAGAATCGTCCGTTTCCAGGAATGTGTTTAATGATTTCGTCTCTTGATCGGATGTTTGTTACGTTGCAACGTGTTCCGCCTGTTAATAATAATTTTCGTCCTAAGCTTGGATTTTTTCAGTAGAATTACTTTGCACCTGCTAATGCTGCACTGACGCTTGCCATTAGTCCGCCTCGTACCTCCACCTACTACAATGACTTTCATAATTTCTCCTTTGTATCTTTTTATTCGTAATTTTACTTACTCTATATTTAAAAATTAATTTTTAACAAATTGATCCAATCTTCTAAAAAGCCATAACTTCCTAAATTTATTTGATTTTTAGTACTCTTCACATAATTTATCTAATTTTTCATTCCAAAATATCCAAGAATCCTTTGACATACATAATATCAAATGTTTCTATAGTTACAAAATAAATAAATAACTTCTTATCATCATTTGATGAATTGATATCCATTAATTTTTATCATTTCTATGCATCGCAGGTAATGTATGATGTAATCTACCATATAGTTTGTCAGAGAACAGATATTTCTAAGATAACGAAGAGCATTACACCATGATAATAAAAATTTTTAGCTGGAATTATATCTTCCTCATTCAAACTAACACTCAACATAATCAGCAACTTTATTTCTATATACCGGTTGTAATGCAATAAGAAAAAGATGCTAAATTGCCAAATGTCATCATACGAAAAACAGTCCATGGTAATGCAACACCATATAGATCTATCTGTCCTTTTTACTAAATTATCATTCTCTAAAAATTAAACGTGATATATGATATTTTGTTTTTAAAAATTCTTTCTTGCTCGAAATATTATATTTTCCATACTCTTACTAGTATCAAAATATAAATCATCATCTTCAAAAAGATAAACTGGTTTATTATATGAAATTGTTAGAGCATCCGCTGTACTTTTTCTTCAAAAACTTCAATTCGTTCTAAAATTTCTAATAAAAATTCCTCAAAAAAACTATCAAATAAATATACTGCTTCTATATACTTTCTCCCAACTAGTTTTCCATATTGGGAAAATGATTGAAAAATCAATATCTCTTAAAAAATTAATACAATCTTGTTTATAATACTCTTTTAATTCCAGATTCTACAAAAGACCAATTAGAATTATTTTCATGTGTTTGTATAATTCCTCTTCAGTTAATGATTTCTCAATTGGAATTTTTAAAGTATTTGGTGCTAATGTTGGATTATAGATTAATGTATTTTTTATCAGTAATATCTATTTTTAGTGTTGCAATATTCTTTGAAAATCATTTAACTCAAATATATTTTCATCCATGAAATACCACCTAATATACAAAAAGGTCATCTAGTTATACATTTCTGTACCTTCGATGACTTCTAATCTGACAGTAATATACCATAACTTTGTACTAAAAACAAGATAAGTGAATCATAACTGTAACCTATTGCCAAACCTCATTAAACCGATATCTTATTATAATAAACATATGTGCTTCTAATAATATAATTGCTAAAGTCAGTATTTTCTTTATTCACTATATCATTCGCCTAATTAGAAACAGGAATTGTTAGGCATACTTTTGTATAAGAATTTTCTACTGAATCAAATTCCATTTTAAACTGTTCTCCAAAAATATAATGCTAATCTTTCTCGAACATTTTGAATTCCAACTCCTCCCTAAAGCTTTTATTAGAAGTACCTTGTTTCTTTAAACCTACTCCATTATCTTCAATCGTAATTTTTATATAAGGAAAATGATACTGAACTGTCAATTGTATTCTTCCTGGTCGATTAATTTCTTTAATACCATGATAAATAGCATTTTCTACTAATGGTTGGAGTACTAACTTAGGTAACAAAATATCTGGGATATTTTCATCCACTTGAATCTCATAAGATAATTTTTCTTCATATCTTTGTTGTTGAATAAATAAATATTGTCTGCATATGATTCACTTCTTTGTAAGAGTACTAAACTTCTCCTCCGTTTAACGCTAATCTAAAAATACGTCGCAAGTGCTTTTTGTAATTGAAACAACACGAGTTGTATCTTGAACTCCGCCATCCATATAATTGTATCCAATGTATTATAAAGAAAATGTGGATTAATTTGACTCGATAAAGCCTTTAATTCATAAACTCTGCCAATTGTTCTTGTTTTCTAGCTTCTATCATTAACTGTTCTAAATGATTTAACATATGATTAAAATGGATGAGCTAATTGTTGAAATTCACTAGCTCCATTTGGAATAGTCTCGTAAATCAGTTTTCCTTTTTCAACTTCCTGCATTGTTTCTTCCAAGTTTTGAAATAGGGAGATAAATGATGTCTCAAAACAATAACCATTCCAATTGAACAACCTATAAAACTTAAAATCGCAATACTAAAAACAATCATGAATAATTGTTTTCGATAATTGTTCCCATTGTGAAAAAGTACTAACTCCTACTAATACCCAATTACAATTATCAATAGAAATTTTGTGTACAAAAGTTTTTCCTAGCATAGAATCCATTGGACTTTAGCAATATCTTCTGCAGACATTTGCTTATCGACAGATTGAAAGACTTCGTTATCAGGATGATAAATGATTTTTCCTCTGTATTAATCACAAAACGCTATATCCATCATTTCCAAGAGAAAGTTCCTTAATATATTTTCAAGAGCGTGAGAATCAATATCAAATCGAACGACTCTAAACTTTCCTTTTGTTTTGATAAAATTTCTTGACTAATAGATACACATATTTTTCATTTTGCAAGCGACTTGGTAATAATACTGGGTTGTGAGATAAGTCAATCGCTTGTTGATACCATTCTTGCATCATTAATTCATCTCGAATTGGCAGATTGAAGATTTTGATCACTTGAAATGATTCTTCCATCTTTTTGTCACAATCGTCATCGAAACAAAGTGTTCATTGCTTTTTTCATAAAGGAATCTAACCAGTTTCGAATACTTATTTGCGAATTATTTTCTTGTTCTTGAGCAAATTGAACAACTTCTGCCTCATTAGCAATATCGTTAACTGTGATATTTTAATTGAGAGACATACTGTTCAATATATCGAGCACTTGTATCAATTCTAGCAGTCGTTTGCCCGGATATGTTCTCTTTAAATAATTCACTACTTTTTCCAATAAAAGACACTTCCAACAAGAATCAAAAATCAAAAATAGCATTCCTAATAAATAGGTAGTTAATTTTATAAACAAGGAATTTTCTTCATGATTCTACCTCCTTTTTGAAATTGTTTTGGTGTTACTCCGACAATTTGTTTAAATCGAACGGAAAAATAATTCACATCTTCCATTCCTACTGCTAAAGCTACTTCATAAATTTTTCATGGATGTAGATAATAGTAGTACTTTTCGTTTTATTCATTCGTTGAGTAATGACATAATCTTGAAATGTCATTCCTAGTTTTTCTTAATTAAGACACTGACATAATTAGGAGTAAAGCCTAATTGTTCTGCAACTTTTACAAGAGACAGGTCAGGATTATCTAATTGACTATGAATGATTTTTCAATTTCTGTTTCTTCTGAAACGATATTCTACTTGGTGAATTTGGTTTTCTTTTCGTTCTTTTTCTAATTTTCCAACAACTGTGACAAAAATGCTTCAATTTCTCGAAATTGGTTTTAGTAACAATCATCTGCTCCTAATTTCAATGCAGATAGTAGATAATCGACGTAATCATATCCTGTTAGAAATACGATATGTGTATGAGGATAGTGTAATTTGACTTGTTGAGCTAATGTAATACTCATCCATTTGTGGCATATTGATATCTGTTAGTAAGATGTCGGGTTGTTGTTGTTGAATCATTGCCCAAGCTTGTTTGCCATTTTCAGCTTCTTGTACATCTGAAATTCCCAATTGTTTGTAATCAATAAGTGAAGTGAGTCCTCTCTAACAAGAGATTCATCTTCGACAATTAACAGTGAATACATACTCATCCCCTCCTTATTCTATTATACTCCCTATGGTTTAAAAGACGTAAATACAAAGAAAATACTTCTCTGTGAGTAAATATAGACGCAAACAATCTTGCGTCCTTCTACTACAACAGCTAAAGTCTTATTCATACGTCCTCCTCATCTATATGATCCTCTCACCCTAGAAAAGACTTTGCCATAGTAGCATTGGTCCAATAAGTCAGATATGGCTTATTGGACAGGAAAGGCTGCTGTCGTCCTCACTACTATAGCTAAAGTTTTATTCATAAAAATTTATTATTTAACAAAAATCAACCAAAAAATCCATAACCTTTTTTCTTCCATATCCGCTAAAGGAATGAAACGAATAGATGCACTATTAATACAAAAAAACGTAATCCACCTTTATCTTGAGGGCCATCATCAAATACATGCCCTAAATGAGAATCCGCAATACGACTACGAACTTCAATTCGTTTCATATTAAAAACTTGTATCTTCCTTATAAGTCACTACTTCTGAAGAAATAGGCTTTGTAAAACTTGGCCAACCACAACCAGAATCAAACTTATCTTTTGAAGAGAAAAAGTGGTCTCCCCAGTTGCTACATCCACATAAATCCCTGCTTCATGATTGTTCCAATACTTATTAGAAAAAGCCATCTCTGTTCGATTTTTCTCTCGTAACAGCATATTGTTCTTTTTGTCAGAGTCTTTTTCAAAGTTTCATCATCTGGTAATGGGAATAAACTAGGATCAATGACTGGATCATTTTGCTTTATTCACATCAATATGACAATAGCCATTTGGATGTTTCTTTTAAATAATCTTGATGGTAATCTTCTGCAACAACAAAGTTTCTAAGATTTCTCTTTCAATTGCTACCTTTTTTTCCTAGTTGTTCTTCTTTTTCTGCTACTACTTGCTCAACAATTTCTTTATCTTCATCATTTTGATAATAAATTCCTGTTCGATATTGACGACCTACGTCATTTCCTTTGTTTATTTACTGATAGTGGATCAATAACTCTAAAGTAATATAATAAAAATTTCTCGAAGAGATACGACTTTTTGCATCATAAGTAATTTTTACTGTTTCTGCATGGTCTGTATCATGGATTAATTGGTAGTTTGTTGTTTCTACTTTTCCATTCGCATACCCACTAACAGCATCTTCTACCCCATTAATTCTTGAAAAAATATTCTTCTAGGCCCCAGAAACAGCCACCTGCTAAATAAATTTCTTTCATGTCTTTCTCCCTTTACGATTTGACTTCTTAATTTCTTGCTGCTTAATAAGAGAACTAACTTTTTTTCTCAATCGGATTTCCATTTGCTTGAATTGTTGATGTCGAAGGATTAATAACGTAATAAGAAACAATCAACAATACAATTAACGCTACAGCTCCAATCAATATTTTTATCCATTACACCCATCCTTATATTTTAACGAGAAAAATACTGCTAAATATAGTAACAAAGGACTGTAGCAGCCTTGCTGTTGCAAAGTCTCATACCTAAAAATTCGAGCCATGGTCTCGATTTTTCCTTCCAATAGTAACCATATTCATGGTTACTATTGGGCTTGTTACTATAAAAAGTATTTTCTCTTTATTGATTTGGACGATTCTAATTAAACAAGAGTAAATCTTCTAACATAAAAACCGCACCGTCCTCCTACTACAACAGCTAAAGTTGTATTCACTACGTTCTCTTATCTATATGATCCGTATCCCCTGAAAAGACTTGCTGTTGTAGCATTAGTCCGATAAGCCGATATGGCTTATTGGACAAGAAAATTTCGAGACCCTAGGCTCAAATTTTAGCAATGAGACAGCTTTGCTGGCTGCTTGCGTCCTCCTGCTACAACAGCCAAAGTCTTATTCCAAAAAGATATTTACATCTTATCAAGATACTTCTGTATATCCTCATTTTGTAAATGCCCTGGATGAACTTGTACTAATTCTCCATTTTGATTAATAAAAACAGATGTTGGATATCCAATGACTCCCACTTGTTTAAAAGAAATCTGGGGTTTCCGCCATTAATACTGGTAAATTTTTATACTCTAATCCTGAAAACCATTCTTTAAAATCTTCAGCTTTTTCTCACGATTCACACCAGGAGCTACTACACTTAAAAATGACCGTATCATCTGAATGATTAGCTGCTAAAGAATCCACTTCTTGCAATCCTGCTAAAACAAGTTGGACACCAAGATGCCCACACTTTTAATGTATACTTTTTTTCCCTTTATAATCTGATAAATGAACCGTTTTTTTCCATCAAAAGTTTTAAAACGAAGCTTCCACTACTTTTTTTAGAAGCACTATTTTCTTTTTTTATCTTTTGACGTTACTTCAGTAGATGGTTTTCGTTGCATTTGTTTGTTGATTTCCCATTGGCTGACACGCTCCTAATAATAAACTAGCTCCAATACATACATATTTCCATTTCATTTTTCATTCTCCTATCCTTGTAAAAAAATATTACTTGTAATTGCTGGATAATAATCCAAATTCCCATTGCAATAATAACAATTCCACCAATTTTCTTTAATAAGAATAATTGTTTCTTTTGCAAGATTGAAAGCTTTCATTGCAGCACTTGAAGCAATCGATAATGCTAAAAATGGAATCGATAAGCCTAAAAATATAAATTCCTAATAAAAAAATATTCCGTAAAAAAACACTTGCTTGCTGAGTCGCTACTAATGTTAACACTGAACTTAATACAGGACCTACACATGGTGTCCATCCAAAGCTGAAGCTCAATCCTAATAAAATAACTACTCCACAATGAATGTTCCTTTTTGTTTCAAATTGCACTGTTTTTTTGTTTTTGTAAAGTTGTTAGCTGAAATACTTCCATTTGATGCAAACCTAGTAAAACAATTATGGTTCCTAATACTAAATGAAAATAAGGATTATACAATAATTGCCCTAATAAACTAGCAGCAAATCCTAAAACAAAGAAAAATCGTTGAAATTCCTGCAACAAATAAAAAGTTCGAACAACCGGTAATATTGCAATCTCAAACTTTCCAATTTTGATAATGCGAGTTCCTCTTTCACTCATTAATACTCCAAAATAAACTGGAAACAGTGGTAATACACACGGAGAAAAAATGATAATAATCCCGCAGCAAAAAATGCTTCCCATAATAAAAATATCCATTTATACCCCTTCTTCTTTTAATGTTTGAATTCATTATAATCATTTGTGTTCAAAGAAAACATAGAATCCCTACACAAATACATGAATTTAATATGATAATAGTAAAAAATGAAGTAGAATCTCTACTTCATCTTTCAATCTATTTTAAACTTCATAAACTTTCTTTCCGTTTATATAAGTCGCTACGACAGTTGTTTTCAAAAATTTCTTCTGGACTTTCGTCTAAGAAATTTTTCGATAAAAATAACAAAGTCTGCAAAAATTTCCCGCTTCTAATGTTCCGATATCTAATCGACTAAGTGATTTTGCTGCTCCATTTGTATGAGCCATCAGAGATTCTTGGGCACTAATTCTTTGCTCAGGCATTAATGCTGGTTTTGGAAGTCCTTCTACTGTTTGACGAGCCACAGCAAAGTACATCGTTTCAAATGGAGTTACATTTAGTACTACCGGAGTATCTGTTCCAAATGCTAAAGTTGCTCCCCTGATTAATAAAAGGATTTAAATGGAAACATTTGTTTTGCACGAGTTTCTCCAACTTCTTCATCTAATGTTTCATACCCCACTAATAAGTGGCTTGGCTGAACTGAAACAATAAGAGATTTTTGAGCAGTAAGAGGCAAGTCCTTTGGATCCATTACTTCTAAGTGCTCAATCGTATTGAATTTATAAGGCTCATCAAATGGGTATTTTTTTCTTGCGCTTGTTTGAAATTCAATAATGTTAATTCGACGGCTCTATCTCCAACTGTATGAATACGCATTGGCCATCCTTCTTGATTGGCTAATAAAGTCAATCGTTCCATTTTTTTCTTCCGTTAAAAGTGGGCCTCCCACATCTCCTTCAAAAACGGCATTGGGTATGGTTCCTTCAGTATGCTGTATGCGAACTTGTCACTCCGTCATAAAAACTGTTTCACGCCACCCATTTGCAACATTGGAGATTGATAAGTTTGATAGAGACGACGATTTTCTTCCACTTCTTCACGCATCGCTGGGAAGAAAGCTTACTCGAACCGTTGCATCATCTTCTACACTAGAATAAAGTTTTGGATAAACAATATCATCCGGACTTTCTCCTGTTAATGCAACATCACCAACTGCTGTGATTCCCATTGCATTCTAAAATGTTTCATATAGTCTAATAACGCTACTTTTAGACTCAGCTTCATAAATTGCAAAGTACTTTTAGATAAATAATAAATCGCAATCGCTTCTAAAAATACTCCTGTTAACTCACCATCTTTTTGACAGCTTCACCACCAATTTCAGAAGGAATATTTTTCACTCATTAACGCTAATTCTTCTAATGCTTTTTGTATTCAACCAAATCGTATGTGCATCTCCAGCAATCAAGCAAATTGGAACTTCATTGGAAGCTTTATCTAAATCTTCCTTTGTTGGTAAAACTTGTTGTCCAAAAATCACTCGCATACCAACCAATTCCCAATTTTCCATCCATTATAAACAGGAATTTCCTTTTGCTTGAGCAACAACTTCTTCAATCGAAGGAGCTCCGACTGCTTTCATCTTCCCTAAAATGAATTAAACTAGATAAAGTATAAATGCACATGCGCATCAATAAATCCAGGAGTAATCATTTGTTCTCCCTGTATCAATTATTTCTCCGTCTACTTCTTTCATCATAAGGAAGAATTGCTGCAATCTTCCCATCTTTTATTTCTAATATTCCTTCAATCGTTTCTTTTTGAATCTCCAATAAAGAGATGTTTACTTTTAACAAAAATAATGCATATTATAACTCCATTTTTAAAAATTTAAAAAGCATCATTATAGTTGGAAAATCCATTCTGTTCCAAGATATTCATAATGCTCTAAACTTTCAATCACTTCTTGTGATGGATAAAAATGTTTCATCTGAAACTACTTCTTCATCTAATAATTCTTTTGCTGCTTCATTTGGTGTAGCGTATCCTACAAAACGCTGCATTTCTAGCGGCATTTTCAGGACGAAGCATAAAGTTAATAAATGCATACGCTCCTTCAATATTTTTCCGCATTGTACGATAATGCAAAGTTATCCGTCCAAACAGCACTTCCATCTTGCGGTAAAATATATTGCACTGCTGGATTCGCTTCTGCTACAGCAGCAGCATCTCCTGAATACCCAATACCAATTGGTGCTTCTTCTAATTTCATCATTGTTTTAATTTCTTCATTTAATACAGCACGGACATTTGGATTTAATGCTTTAATTTTCAATTCCGCTTCTTTTTAATTGCGCTGCATCTTTTGAATTGAGTGAGTAACCCTAATGACTGTAGTGCTAATCCCATTGTTTCACGATTTCCATCTAGTAATAAAATTTTATTACGGAATTCACTCTTCCATAAATCATTCCAAATTGTAATACTTTCTGGATCGATATATTTTTGTATTCACCTATAATCCCAACAGTCCCCCAGAAATAAGGAACTGTAAATTGATTACCAGGATCTACGGGACTATTTAATAAAAAGGACGAAATATTTTCTAACCCTTTAATTTTAGAATGATCCAATGGCTGTAATAAGTTTTTGATTTACTAATTTTCGTAATACTCGATTCACTTGGAAATACGATATCATATCGAGTACCACCTTTGTTTTAATTTAGCTTCCATCGCATCATTTGAATCAAAAAGTTTCATAAACCACTTGAATATTCGTTTCTGCTTCAAATTCTTTTAATCAAATCTGGGTCGATATAATTTCCCCAGTTAAACAAATAGAGCTGCTGTTTTTCACTAGAAGCAGATTCATCTGCAGAAATTTCTTGCGATTGAATATATTTTTTTACTCCTAATAGTAAAAAGTACAACGACCAAAATAGATAAAATTAAAGATACTAATTTTTCATGAAAAACCCTCATTTCTCTCTTGTTATTTTACAATAAGTTGATAGTAATAAAAAATATCGCTTTCACGTCAACTAGTACGGTCTGAAAAAGAAAAGAAATTGAACGAATAAACGCCCAATTTCTTTCCAACTAAAATCTTACTTAAATACGATTATACCCATTCTCCATTTTCATTAACTGTATATCCGTCTGGAGTTGTTGTATTCACTAACAATTCTCCTGAATCATTGACATAATACCATTTACCATCAACTTCAAACCACTGAGAAGCTTTCATTGCTCCTGATGATTCTAAATAGTACCATTTACCTTGGTCTAGTAACCAACCAGTTTCCATAGCTCCTGAACCATTTAAGAAGTACCATTCACCTTTATCTTTAATCCACCATTTTTGCATATAGCCATTTTGGTCTAAGTAATACCAAGTTCCATCTTGATTGAACCATCCAGTTACTTTTTTTCGTCTCCTCTATACATAACCCATTGATTGTTTTCTAGGGCCCAACCGCTCTTCTTAGAGTATTAACTTCCTCTTTCTTCTCTTCTACATTAGTACTTGAATTAGTATAAGTATTTGTATACGTATAAGAATTTGAGTACTGATTTCCTTGAGAAGAAGACCCTGTATGATTTGTTTCTCCATTAGAAGAATTAACTTTATCAGGTCTATAAAGCGTCACATCTTTAATACTAGAAATATCTACGAAATTACCTTTTAATGGAGTTTTAGTTTCAATTGCTTTTTCCATTTTAGCTTCTGTTTCTTTCATAATCTTAAAGACAGTTTCTGCTATTTTCATGGATTGTTTTGTATAACTATCTGCATTTGCACGAACATAGTCATTTGATTTACCACGATACTCATTAATTAATCTGTCTTGATAAGCAAATAAAATTTGTTCTAACTCTTCCCAATTTGATTTTATCGTTTTGCCAAATAAATCTTTTATGTTCTGTTACCATCTTATCAATATGATCTGCTACCCAATACCATGAATCTGGATTATAATCTCCACCTCTTACTTGATAAGCTTTTAAAGGTATCTTTAATATGTCCAAAAATATGGTACATATGGAGTATTTCGTGAACGGCTTAATCCTAACCACATTGTACCCCTAGTTCACTTGGTAAATCATTGCGAATTTGATAAATATGTGGATCTATTACATTTTCATTCCCTGGTGCATATTTATATTTTGCACGTTCAGCTTCTGGTAATGCATCCACATTATCTTCTGGAGTATTATCATTATAAAAAAATCATATCCTGGAACTTCATCATCTGGAATAAATCCTTCAGATAATGTTTCAAAACGATTTCTTTGAATCTTTATTGCATCTGCTACTGTATAATCTCTACGTGGAGTGTCTTGTAAAAAATTCATAATATTCATCTTGATACGTTACTGATGATTGAGGATTTAATAATTTAATGCCGGCATATTGTCTTGAACGATTCCGTTCATCTAACTTAGGCGCATAACTTGTTGCTAAATGGAATTTTCCATTTACTTCTTTATAAGAGCCAGCTTTTTTTAGCTGTTTCAACAATACCTTTAGAAGCAATAACATTATTTGTATCTGTCAAATCAACTGTACCAAGGAAATAAGTATTTGGCATAATTGAGAATTTATCATCTGGATACTTATATGCGACATATTGGTGACCAGAATAAATTTCCATGTACCATAACTCATTTTTTTATCCGCAATCATAATATTATTTCCTTCAGCGGATCCCTTTTTCATCAATGACTTTTGCTAAAAGTTCTACTCCTTCACGAGCAGTTTTAACACGAGGTAAAAATCAATGTTGTCATCCCTGCTTCTGCAAGCCCTTCATCTACAAGGGATCTACTGCAAGGACATCTTCTCTAGGTGTCGCTGTTAATGTTGCAGTTAAAGACACACCATATTCATTGAAGCCATGTTCATCAAAGATACCTTCTTTTGTATCTCTCGAATCATCTGATACAGATGTATATTTGAATTCATGACGTAAATGAGGATATGTAAATCCAGTAGAAATATCTTTAAATACTGCACCTTCTTCATAATCTTTTTGCAGCATTTACAATGAAGTTTTTTTGTTATGTGTATGTTGTTTAGCAACTGTTCCGTCTCCGTGTTTATATGGATAATCTTCCGTACGTCCATATAAAGTGGAACCGTCTTTCGTTAATCCTTTTTCCGATAATAAATCCTGAACATGCCTCTACAGATTGTAATGATAATACTGTACCAATAATGACGCTTGACAATAATAGTTTTGTAATTTTTTTATCCATCCCTATCTCTCCTTTTTGTAAGCTTATTCATTTATATTAATCACACAAACTTCACACACTCTTCTTTTCACTTCCTCCTCGTGTTTTTTTGTCACAATAATCATACGCCTAAATGTTTACGCTTTCAATAATTCTTCCTAATTTCTAATGAAATTAATTATCTTATAACATATCAACAAATAAGCTCTCCACTTTCTGTGGAGAGCTTATTTAGATACTCTTTTCTATTCTATTACTAACTACTTTTGAAATTTAAAAACAGATTGATTATTTTTCTTCTGTTTCTTTTTCTTGCTAGGAATTGCTAATCCTAATCCTGTTAGAATTGAGATTGCTGCTGCGTTAAATACAACGAACTCATTTCCTGTTCCTGTAGCTGGTAATTCTTGTCCTCTTACATTAGCAGCATCTAATGATGTTGGATTTGAATTATTTTGAGCGTCTTGCGCATTTTGTGCATTTTGTGCGCCTTGAGAATCTTGATTATCTTGAGCATTTCTTGATGGTTGAATGGCTTTAATCTTCGCAACAGCTTTCGTTACAAGTTGTTTCACTGTTTCAACATCTTTTTGCTTTTTGCGATTTCATCTAATGCTGCTTGTTTTTTCAGCATCCACTTTAGCAAATAATTCATCTTTTTCTTCAGCTGATAATCCTGCTTCTTCTAATTGAGCTTTCTTAGCTCTTGCAGCTTCTTCAAGAATATTCTTAGCTGCTTGTTTCGCATACTCTACTGCATCAGAATTTGCTTGTGCATTTTGATTTGAACCATTTCCACCATTATTTCCTGATTGAGGCTGTGGTGTTGGAATTGGTTGTGGATTCACTTTTTAATTGCTGTTTCCACATCATTAACAACTTTTTGCTACCTCATCTTTTGTAGTTGCTTTTACGAACTTCTTCGATAGCTTTTGCTTTTTAAGGCTTCGATTTCCTTAATTGCTTTTATCTTTTTGTTCTTGTGTTAAATCTTTATTATTCTTAATTGCATCTGTTTGATTTTTTTGCAGCTTGTTCGATTTCAGCGATTGCTTTTCGCTTTTTTTCTTCGTCTAGCTTAGAAGAATCAACTGGTTTAACACCATCAGCAGGGAGTAGCTTTTTGGATCGAAATTCTTAATGTTTTCAGCAGCTTCTTTTTCCAATTGCTTTTAGCTGTTCCAGCACTTGTAGCATTTTTCGATTTGTGATTTAGCATCTTCTTTTGCTTTTATTGATTGCATCTTCAGCTTTTTTTGTTTTTGTTCAGCTGTTAACTCTTTATTGTTCTTGATTTCATCAATCTTAGCTTTTGCAGCTTCTTCTACTTGTTTTTAGCATCTTCTTTCGCTTTAGCAAGGTCGTTTACTTCTGGACGTTCCCTTCATAAACTACTACTGGAACTTTAACAGTTACTTTTTCTGCCATCAGCTAGCGTTACTTCCACTTCCGCTTCTTTAGTTCCTGTTTCAGCTGTAGTTGGTTTTATAAGTAACTTTAGCTGTAACACCTTCGACTAATGTTAATTGTTTTAAGATATCTTCATCAGTTAAAGCTTTACCTTTTTCAACTGCTACCTCACCTGCTACTAGAGCATCTTGAACTGATAATTCTGGTAATGCTGGACGTGTAACTGATGCACCTTTAGAAACTTTCACAATATATTCTGTAGGCAAGTTACCTTTTTGGTGTTTCTACATTTCCTTTATCATCTACTGTGATATCTTTTTATCCAATCCTGGATTTGCTTCAGCAACAGCTTTCTAACATCTTCTTTTTCTTTATCTGTTAGTTGTTAGGGTCTTTTACCCTCTACAGGTGTTGTTGGTTTCTTCAACGCTGGAGTTACTACATCTTCTGATGGTAAGTTACCTTTTTGGTGTTTCTACATTTCCTTGGTCATCTACTTTGATATCTTTATCTGTTAAATCTGGATTATTTTTAATAATCTCTTCTACAACTTTAGCTTTTTTTCTGGGGCTGTCAGTTTAGCCGGATTAACAACTTCAACTGGTGTTGTTGGTTTCTTCAAGGTGAAGTTACTACATCTTTTTGCTGGTAAGCCACCATTTGGTGTATTAACATTTCCTTGATTATCTACTTTGATATCTTTTTATCCAATCCTGGATTTGCTTTTTTGCAACAGCATCTTTAACTTTATCTTTTTCCTCTTCCGTTAAAGAGTTTGGATTGCTTACTACAACTGGAACTGCTGGTTTATTTAAGACTATTGTTACAACATCTTCTTTTGGTAGATTTCCATTTGGTGTTTCTACATTTCCTTGATTGTCAACTTTAATTTTATCTTTTTATCCGCTAAATCTGGATTTACAGCTACAACAGCATCCTTTATAGCTTCTTTTTCTCCATCCGTTAAATTATTAGGATCTTTGACAATAACTTTCGTTGTTGGTTTCTTCAGGGATGGTGCTACTACATCTTCTGATGGTAAATTACCTTTTTGGTGTTTCAACATTTCCTTGATCATCTACTTTGATATCTTTTTATCTAATCCCGGATTTGCTTCAGAAACAGCATTCTTAACATCTTCTTTTTCTTTATCTGTTAAGTTGTTAGGATTTTTTTACCTCTACAGGTGTTGTTGGTTTCTTCAATTTAGTAGTTACAACATCTTTTTGCTGGTAAATTACCTTTTGGTGTTTCAACATTTCCTTGATCATCTACTTTGATTTTGTCTTCAGTTAATCCTGGATTTGCCTCTGCAACAGCTTTCTTAACCAATTCTTTTTCTTTTAGCTGTTAAACTATTTGGATTTTGTACTTCAACTAGTTTATTTGGTTTTATTTAAGACTGTTGTTACAACATCTTCTTTTGGTAGATTTCCTTTTGGAGTTGTTACACTGCCATCAGGATTTACTGTTACATCACCTTTGTTTAAGCCTGGATTTTTCAGCTACAATAGCGTCCTTAATGTCTTCTTTTTCTTTATCTGTTAAAACATTAGATTTCCAACTACAACTGGTGTTGTTGGTTTCTTCAAGGCTGGAGTTACTACATCTTTTGCAAGTAATTTATCACCATTCTTAGTTGTTACATTACCTTTATCATCTACTGTAATATCATCTTTGTTTAGACCAGGATTTGCATCAGCCACAGCTTCTTTTCACTTGTTTCTTTTTCTTCATTTGTTAAATGATTTGGATTTTTTTCACTACTACTGGTGTTGCTGGTTTGTTTAATGCTTGAATAACAACTTTTCCTGCTTCCAAAATTCCTTTTAGGAGAACTTACATTTCCTTGATCATCCACAAGGACTTCATCTTCTACTAGTGAAGGGTTAGTAGCCACAATCGCTTTTTAACAGCTTCTTTTTTTCTTTATCTGTTAAATGTTTAATATCTGTGACCTTAACTTTTTCTTTTGGAGGATTTAATCTTCTCTTAGCTGTTTCTGTAATATCTTGTGGTGTATGAACAGCAGCAATTTCTTGTCTACCTTTTTCTGTTGCTTTTGTCACTTCGTCAGTTGTTCCAGCTTTATTGATGTTTTCTTCGTGTTTTTGCTTGAAGTGCATCAACTTGTTTCTTCAATTCTTCTTTTTTTCTTTTTTTAGATAATGCATTGTCTTCATCAATTTTCAGCTTTTTCAGCATCTGCAGCTTTTGTTAGATCAGCTTTTGCTTTTGTCCTTATCAGTTGCTTTTTCTTACAGGTACTTCGATTTCATCTTTTGATCCATCCGGATACGTAACTTCTACTACAACTACTTTCTTACCTGCATTCGCTCCTGTTCCTTCCACGATTGCTCCGTCATTTTTAACTTGTTTGTCTGTCGGTTGTGGTTGTCCTTCTGGTACTACTACAGCTTCTGTAATTGCTTTTTATCTACTTCAGCTACTTTATTATCTGTTGCTGGATCTACGCTTACTGGTACTTCTCCTGATGTGATTTCTTCTTTCACTTTTGGAGTTGCTTTTTGCAGCATCAGTTCCTTCTACTGGTACTTCTACTACATCTTTGCTTCCGTCTCCTGTAGGTTACTTCTACTTTGACTACTAGTTTACCTGTGTTATTTGCTCCACCTTTTCCGCTTTGGTCTGTACCTTGTACTACTTTTCCTCCGTCAAGTAATTTTTTTATCTGTTACTTGTGTACCTTCTGGTACTTTTACAGCCTCTTTAACTTTTTGTACATCTTCTGCTTTTTGTTACTTTTTGAATCTTTTACAGGTGTTTCGCTTAGTTTTGCTGTTTCTACTGTCGGTGTTGTAGTCGCTGCAGTGTTCCCTTCTACTGGTACGTCAACTGTTCTTGTAATACCATCGTGAGTGACTGTTACTGGTACTACTTTCTTATCGCCTTTTTTCTGCAATAGCTCCGTATTCTACAACATAAGTATTGTCTAACGCTTTACCGTTTGCTGTTACTTTAGCTTTTACTGCATCTTTATCGGCTTTGTTCTGTTAAGCTTTCTCCCTACTTTAGGTACAACAGAGATTTTTGCTGCTCCATCTTTCACCGCTAAAGTGAAGTCTTCTGCTTTTACCTGATAAAAGCTAAACGTGCTTGTTTTAGTGTATCTAGTGCATTATCCACTTCTGGTTGTGTTGCATCTTGCTTATCATACACTTTTTGAGCATTTGCTAAAAGCATCATCGTAAGCTTTTTTTCTTAGCGGCATCTGTCTCTTTAGCATAAGCTGGTGATTTTTAACAGCGTCATCTTTGTTCAAGTCAAGTTCTGCTTTCAAAGCATCTTTCGATACAGGGACAGCTACATCTTCTCCTGTTAACCCTTTAATTGCTTTTTGCTAAATTGTCAATTAAAGTAGCTACTTCTGATGTACCAGCTGCATTTTCTGGTGCTTCTGTATTCTTATCTGCTACTTTTGAAGCTGCGTCTTTTGCGTTATCAAAAGCATCTTTCTTATCTTGAGGAACATTAGGATTAGTATATTTATCAGAGGCTTTTACTTTTTCAGCTTCTGCTACTAATTTTTGTAGAGAATCCATCTTAGAATCTAAGCCTTGAGCAATTGATACAATATTATCTACTTCAGCTTTACTTCCCGCAGCATCAACTTGTGTTTTCAATTCTGCTTTTTTTGTGCAGCATTTCAAGTGTTCAAGCGCATCAATTTTTGCTTTTGCTGTATCACGATATGCTTTTTACTTCTGCATCTTTCACGATAGCTTCTAATTGATCTCTTGTTGTTGCCGCATCAATTTGTTTCTTATATTCATCTCTTTGGGCATCTGTTAGACCAGGAACTTGATCAATTTTTCTTCTTATACTCGTCTTTTTAAAAGCATCAGTTTTTCTTTTTTTCAGCATCATGAGCTTTTTTTAGAGACTTGAGCTTGAGCTTCTCCTATAATTTTAGTAATTTCAGCTTGTGAAGGTGCATTCTTAATTCTTTTCTTTATATGCGTCAGCTGTTGGGTCAGTTAAATATCCCGCTTTATCATCTTTTTTTATCGATTTCATCGATAATTGCTTTCGCTTTTTCTTTCGTTTTATCTAATGCTTCATCTAAAATCTTATCAATAAGACCTTTAGTATGGTCAATTGGTGTAGCAGTTCCTTCTGTTGGATCTGTCATTACTACTGCCGATACTTTGTCAGTTAACTCTTTCTTCTGTGCATTTGTTAAATAAGGATTGTTATTGATTGCTTCCTTTAGCATCACGTTTTTAGCTTCTAAAGCTTTTTTTCATTACTTGAATTTTTGTGCAATAGCATTATTCACAACAGTATTTAAGTCGTCTTGTGTAGTTTTCGATGATAATTCTGTTTTGAAATTTCGTTTTTCATTTGGTGATAAGTAAGTCAAATTATCAATTGCCTTTTTCAGCCTCTTGTCGAGCCTCATCAATATTGAATGTTTTTTTGAGGTTTTTGTTTAAATAAATGATCTTTAGGAATATTAACACCTATAGGAGTTGATCCTCTATAGATAGATCCTATCCCCGTGCGCTTATCTATTTCTAATCTCTTATCTTTAAAAATCTTTTGACGTTTTCGAAGGATCTCCTACTGCTGTAATAACATCCTCATCAAATGCGTCTTTGCCTATTGTCATATTATTAACTGTATAGAATTTTGATTTTGCGCTTTCAACATCTGTATCTTTAAGATTATTAATATCATCTACTTCATACGGATTTTTAAATACTTATAGTCTCCAGCACTATCTGGAGTTGTTTCATTGTTATCAATCTGTGGTCTTTTCATAAACAAGTGATGTTCCTGGAATTTCATCAATTGTGTTATCCGCATATCTTATTGTTGCTTTTCCATCTGCACCAATTTCAATACTTGTTTTCTTCATCACTAAATAAGTTCTCAACTAATTTGTTTTTAGCTGTTCTATGAACTGTTGTCACATTGTCTTTATTTGCTTCTAAAATTTTTGCTTTTATCGTATTCTTTTCTTCAGTTGTTAAACTTTTCGGATTAGTCACTGCAATACGACTTGGTACATCTGGTTCAAAAATTTCATTTAATTTATATAAACTTGGAACAGGTGCTAATACTGTTTTGTAATGTTGCATCATTCGAGCGATACCAACCCTAAATCCTGCTCCAAATTCTAAAGTACGACGATCATTACCAAATGTTGGATCGGCAACTTCATATGTAGCTGTTATCGTAGCTCTTTCAATTCCACTACGTTCCCAATCGACATAAATTGTTTTTGTATCCGTACGGAATTTTTCAAAAAGAGCTTGTTCAGATGCATTATCGGATACTCTATCTCCGATATGATACCAAAACTTATTCGCAAAACTTCCGCTATATTCTCGGTAAGGTTCACCTGTTGTTTCATTATATGACTCCCACTTAGTATCATTCCCGTGGAAATCAGGTGTTGTATAAGCTTTATTGATGTCCTCTTCTGTTTGGAAACGTGAATTAATCGAATTTGATAACGAACCAAATTTTTATTTCTATTCCAGCTTTCCATTACGTAAACTGGTCGTCCGTCATTTTTTTCTTTAATGTGATTTCTTTAGGTTCTTTTAATCCTATCGGTGTTGTAGAACCAGAAACGTGGACGGTGTCCTCCAAATCCAGTTACACTACTTCCATCAGCTCCACCATTATAAGTATAAGTTACTTTAACAATCGGATTTTCTCGAGTGTATTCTGACCAGTCTACATCGATTCCAATTTCTTTATCTACGTTTACTTTTGATCCAATTTGAATACCATCTGCACTTTCAGGAGTTTCTCCAGAATTAGAATATAACGATACAATACCGTCTTCGCCATTTAATTGTTTAAATGCGGCTTCTACTGTATTTGGCAATCCGCTCAACACAAACTGAGCACCAATCATACATGAAGCTACACCAAAACTAAACTTTCTAATTGAGAAGCGTTGGACTTTATTCCAATGAAATTTATTTTCGAATTTCTTGTCTTTCTCATTTACCACTAACCTCCATTTATTAATTTATGCACAAAAATGCATCAGTTATAATGCATCAGTTATAATGCATCAGTTATAATGCATCAGTTATAATGCATCAGTTATAATGCATCAGTTATAATAATATTAATTATATCCAACTTTTTCCGTTTGAAACGCAAGTAATTATACGCATTTTAACGCTTTCAAACAGGGAGGAAATTCAATATTTTTCAGATAAAAACCTAAAAAACAACTTTCAAAATTAATTTTTCACAACCAAATTTTTTTCTCTAAAATAAAAACTCCCACTTGCCAGGTAAACAAGTGAGAGATAGGATGAGCTTTATTAAATGATCTGAAAACTCAAATCATTACATTTCGTCTGGAGATTCTACTCCTAAAAATTGCAAGACCTTGTTTTAAGATAACAGCTGTTGCTTCCACTAATGCTAAACGAGCATTTAGTCCTTCATCTTCTTGTAAGATGCGACTGTTTGCATAATATTTATTGAAGGCTTGCGCTAGAGAAATTACATATTTAGAAATAACAGAAGGTTCAAATTTGCTTTCTGCATATTTCACAATATTTGGATAATTTTCAATTTGTTTTAATACTTCCCATGCATAATCATCTTCTAATTCTAATGCTTGAGATAAATCTACTGAAAACTCCTGCTTTTTCTTAAAAATACTCATTGCACGAGCACGAGTATATTGAACATAAGGTCCAGTTTCTCCTTCGAATTGAACAACTTCTTCTAAGTTGAAGTCAAAGTTATTTGTACGATCATTTTTCAAATCGTGGAAGATTACCGCACCTACCCCAACTTGTTTTGCAACTTGTTCTTTGTTTGGTAAGTTTGGATTTTTTTAGCTTCAATTTGTTTTAAGGCTAATTCTTCAGCTTCACGTAAAACTTCTTCTAATAAGACAATTTTACCTTTACGTGTTGATAATTTTTACCACCTAATGTAATTAAACCAAAACCAACGTGAATCATGTTTTCTTGCCAATCACGACCCATTTCACTTAATACAGCTTTTTAATTGTCTGAAGTGGTTTGCTTGTTCATTCCCTACAACATAAACATTTTTTTCGCAAAAATCATAAGTTGCTTTACGGTAATGTGCAGCTGCTAAGTCACGTGTGATATATAATGTAGCACCATCTGATTTTTTTAATTAATGCAGGGTGGTAAGTCATATTTATCTAAGTGAACAACTGTTGCTCCACGGTCGATTGTTGTAATTCCATTATTTTCTAAGTATTCAACAATTGGATCCATTTTATCATTATAGAATGCTTCACCATTATAAGAATCAAATGTAATTCCTAAAAATATCATACACACGATTAAATTCTTTTTAATGATTCTGATTTAAACCAATTCCATAGTTCTTCTGCTTCAGCATCGCCATCTTCTAATTTCTTGAACCATGCACGACCTTCATCTTCTAATGAACTGTCACGTTCTGCTTCATCATGGAATTTAACGTATAAACGTAATAATTCTGCGATTGGATCTTGTTCAACGGCTTCTTTTGTTCCCCATTTTTTTATAAGCAACGATTAATTTACCGAATTGTGTTCCCCAGTCTCCTAAGTGGTTCACTTTAATTGGGTTATAACCCACTTTTTCTCTAAGTTAACGATGGCATTCCCAATAACTGTTGAACGTAAGTGACCCATTGACATTGGTTTTGCAATATTTGGACTTGACATATCCACTACAACATTACGTCCTTGTCCAAAAATCAAAGTTACCATATTCTTCTCCTTGTTCTAAAAACAGTGTGTAATGTTTCATCTGCAAATTTACCTTTTGAAAGGAAGAAGTTTGCGTAAGGTCCTCATTGCAACTGCTTGGCTAATATGTTCATCAGCAACTGCTTCAACGATTTCTTGTGCAATTGCTTGAGGTGCTTTACGTAATACTTTTGCAAGTGAAAAATGCTGGGAAAGCTAAATCTCCTTGTTCTGCATATTTTGGAACTTCAATCATTTTATAAATTTCTTCAAACGATAAATGTTCGCTAATTGTTTTTATGAATTTGTTCTGCAACTATTTTTGTAATCCATTTTAACACTCCTTCTTTTTATATAAATTATAAATAAAAAGCCCCTAATCAAGCAACCTTGACTAGAGACGAGATAACCCTGTGGTACCACTCTTATTGTTTAAAAATCTTAAACCACTTTAAACTTTTTAACGGTAAGCGACCGGATTACTCTACTACATTCGAATAATCATTTCCAAAGTGCGGTTCATTTACTTCATCATGACTGGCTTTTCACCACCCCAGCTCGCTTCTACAGAATCCTGTAAACTACTCTCTTCTTCATAAATGTTTGTTGTTTATAGGACAGATTATAACAAGCGATAGAATATTTGTCTAGTAATTTTATAAGAAACTTAGAACGATTAATTTTTCGAAATGACAGGAAGCAATGCCGAAGAAACAAAAAGCATTAATGGATTCATTAACAAACAATGGTCACTATCATATTGAAAAAAAGAAGTGTTACACGCATACGAAGAGTTTTATGCTGCTCGTGCTAGACAAGAAGAAACAGCCCAAACGATTGAATCTGTTTTTATCTAAAGAAAACTATTTATTAGATCCTCATACAGCAGTAGCTCAATGTGCTTATACTAAATACCAACAAGAAACAAAAAGACAACACTCCTACAGTTATTGTATCAACAGCAAGCCCATACAAATTCCACAAAGTGTTGTATCGGCTGTAAAAAAACTCTGACGTTACCGCTTTGAGTGATCAACAATTAATTGATGAAGTACGTCAATTAAGCGGAGTAGAGATTCCTCAAGCAGTTACCAGTGTATTAGAAGCAGAAATTCGACACACAAGAGTACTTGAAATTTCAGAAATGAAGCAATCCGTTTATGATAGTTTAAATATTTAACGTCAAAAGCTCCAGCCATATAAGAAATGGCTGGGCTTTTCTGTTGTACTTATGCTCTCCTTCCTCTTTATGATAAAACTGTACCATCTGCTAATGTAATCGTGTATCCATTGAAATTAATAGTTCCTTTGTTTTCTAATGAAGTAATTGTTACATTCCCTGTTAGTGTCCATGTCGCTCCTTCTTCTACTGTAATCACAGCGTTATTCTCAACTGCTGTACCTCCTTCTGCATTTTTTTACAATTTGAATTGTTCCAGTAAAGTTTGTTCCTTTTACCCATCGTAAAGTTTAAAGTTGAAACTGTATCTACTTCGATAGCTCCTGATAATGTTTGATTATTTGTTGTTAAATCCACTTGACCTCCATTTTGACCTGCTGTTCCCCCATCCACGAGTAGCATCATTTCCTAAAACTGCTAACAGTCTTCCTGTTGTATCTAAGTTTTGAATGGTTACATCTTCTAAATGAATTTTACTATGTGTATTTGTTACGTAAATTTGATCTCCATTTCTGTCCTGTTAATGTACCACCTTTCATTGTAAATACAGATGTTCCTGTTTCTGCATCCCCTGACATTGATTGATAAATCATCACATTATGAACATTATTATCTGAAGAACTACCTTGTGTCGAACTCATATTTCCTGTTACATCCGTATTTTCTAAATAAATAGAATTTTGCCCTTCAATTACTAAAAGCTTCTGAATTTTCTGCATTTAAAGTTGCATTTTTTTAACGGTAATATCTGCGGTTGAATAAACTGCTGGTGAATTATAACCATTTTGAGGTATATGTTCCTTTATTAACAACTACTGTTCCACCACCACGGTCTGTACGAATAGCTGCTGATGAATTTCCTGCAGTTGTAACAGTTAAATTTGTTGCGTTCATTGTTCCTCCACCTGTTGTTTGAATTCCTCCTGAATTATCTTTTTGTTGTTTGAATCGTAGTATTTTCTACATTAACAGTTGTCTGATTTCCATAACTAAAAAAATTCCATTTCCGTTTTGTGCTGAAGTTAAAACAGTCGCATCTTTGATAGAAACATTTGCTCCATCTGTTGCTAAAAAAATCCTGCATTCATACCATAGAAATTCCATTTTCAGTATTTGAAGTAGCGCCTGCACTTTTTGAATGGTTACTCCATTTAACGTAACGGTTGCTCCAGTAACACGTAATGCATTTTCATCATCTCCTGTTGATTCATAGGTTTCTCCTGAAATCGTTGAATCTGTTGTTAAATCTGTTGCAGCTTCTCCTTGAGTTACTTGGTCACTTCCTCCAAAGCCCTCCTCCTGGTTTTGCTGGTACATTTTGTGCTGTTTGAACAGTACTAGAAGTGCTATCAGTTTGTGTTTGAGTACTTTGACAAGCTACTAAAAATACTTGCAATTGTAATTGTTGATAATAATTGTATGATTCTTTGTCTATTCATCTTTTTCCTCTCTTCCCATCAACTTGTTGTTGATGATGTTATATTAATCCATCTACTTAAAAATCAACTTAAAAATCAAACAAAAAAGACGACACAAAGTTTTTCACTTTTTTTGTCGTCCAACTGATTATCCCTGCCTTTTGGATACTAATTATTTAATTTTATGCTTATTCATTTTTTTCTGCAAAAATATTTGTCATAATTTCTCTTAATTCTTCTCTTTCCTTTTTCAGGTAAAGGGCCTTCTTGTTTAGCAACTGCATAAAGTTCTGGGTATTGTTTTGCAACTCTTGCTACTGTTCTTGTTGTTGCATGGGCTCTAACTAAAAATGGAATTTTCTTAATCCATTCACTAGGTACTAATTCAAGAATTTTTCGCTGCTTCTTTTATCCGTAATAACAGAAGTCGTTAATCCTGCATTAATTTGTTTTTTTGTTCATGTTCTGTAAAATCTTTTAATATCCATTACCATCCTCTTTTCTTCTAAAAATTCTTTTATAGCTTTATTCTATCAAGTTACTGCCTCATTTTCTATTTTTTTAAAGCAATTTTAAATTGAATTCTATCTTGTTCAACTAACTCTGCACTCAATTGTAGCTGATTGATTTCGGCAATTTTTTTGTGCAATCGATAATCCTAAACCACTATCACCCGTTGTTCGATTTCTTGATGAATCCACTCGATAGAATCGATCAAATAATTGTCTGACTTGTTCATCTGTCATCGGTTCCGTTTGGTTGATCATACAAAAATGCTTCATCCGTCACTTTAATCGTAATTACTTTATCAATGACTGTATATTTGATAGCATTGTCGATTAATATTCTAATCAATTCTTGTATCGAATTTTTATCAACATTTATTACATAACTAGTTCCCCCTTGAAACTGAACCGTTAATCCCTTTTCTTGTAGAACTGGGGATAAATCATCAATTATTTCTTTTGGAGATTTGAACTAAATCGATTTTTTTCAACTGTAAGAGTTAGTTGACTTTCATCATATCTTGCTAGTAACAACATTTGTCCTACTAAACCATTCAAGCGTTTGATTTGTCTTCGATTACTATCAATCCATCGATTTTCTGTTCCCATCATTGAAAGTAAATCATTATTAGCAGATAAAACAGCTAACGGAGTTTTAATTTCATGGCTGGCATTTGAAATAAATTCTTGTTGTTTTTTTACATTGTCAACAAATGGTTGAATCGCACGTTTAGATAACAAACGAATCAAGGTATAAATTCCAATTAAACAGATGAAAAAGACAAGAATTGTCACAATTATCAATCTTACAATCTGTTGTATTTCCTTTTTAGCATCTACAAATACTAACAACGATTCTTCATTTCCATTGGATAAACGGAAACGCAACATCTTACTCCAACCACTTTTGAACATTTCTACTTATAATTTCTTGCGCTTGTTTTTTTAAAACCTCTTCATCAACACTCACTAAATTCGTTTGATTGATAGATTGAATTTGTTGATTAGAAAATCTCACAACCGCATATCGAGTCGATAATTGATCATCTTTTTTTCCATTCAGTTCCTAAAGTTATCCATTCTTCTAGAAAATTGACGGGAGGATCTCGTACTAGAGCATCTGGAAAAATTCCTCATGATCGATTTAGCATGGTTGCTACTCTATCAATTTGCTCAATCGTTTTGTTTATAATATATCCCATTCAATAACACCAAAACGAACACAAGAACAAGAGAAAAAAAGAAATCATAGCATTTTTACGAAACTTTTTGAAGCTGCTGAAACATATTGCCCTCCCTACTCTTCTACTGCAAGTTGATATCCTAATCCTCTTGCTGATTTTATTCCTACATTAGCTTGAATACTTGCTAATTTCTTTCGAATCGAAGAAATATTAACCCAAACAACATTAATCTCACATTCTGCATCAAATCCCCAAACTTTTTCCATCATAAAATCTGTCGATAAAATTTGATTTTTGATGCAACATAAAAATATTCCATTAACTGAAATTTTTATTATTTAAGGCTACTTGTCCATGAGGAGTCTCCATCAAATATTGATCCCTGTTTTTAATTGAACATTTCCTAATGAAAGAGTTGAACTGACAAATTGAGCTGGTCTACGTAATAGTGATTTTACACGGACTAATAATTCTGCTGCTTCAAATGGTTTTGTTAAGTAATCGTCTGCGCCTTCTTCTAATCCCAACACTTTATCTTCTAGTTGACTTTTTAGCAGTTAACATGAGTACAGGGGTTGAAATCCCTTTAGCACGTATACTTTTGACCACTTCAACACCATTTTTTTCCTTGGCATCATCACATCCAAAAATAATCACATCATAAGGAGTTGTTTCCGCACAAAAATGGCATCTTCTCCATTATCTACCACTTCTACACTATATTTTTTTGTAATTCAAACATTAATTTTTAAAGCTTCGGCTAAATCCCATTCATCTTCAGCGATTAATATTTTCATTGTTTTTCCTCTTCTATTTCAGTTTTTCTAGTTTAGTTTCACTTATTGTTCTTTCAAAAATCCTTGTTGCTGAATCATTTCTAAAAAGTGCTAATCTTTTTGGAGGTAATGTTTCCATTTTATCCGCCACTTGTTTGCTGAATCTGTCCACTCGATGATTTAAATCTCTTGTATCGTAATAGCCTGTAATTTCTTCATCATACGCTTCAATTTCTTTTTAATGGATTTTCAAATACTTGATAGTGATTTTTCATATGGATGATTTCTTTTGGTAAACGTGGTTTTAATTGAGGTTCTTGATCTGGCCATCCTACCGCTAATCCAACTGCTGGGAATGTATATTCTGGTAATCCCTAATAAATCGATAATTTGCTGAGCATCATTATGTAAACTTCCTAAAAATACAGTTCCCATTCCTAGTGACTCAGCCGCTACTACCATATTTTGAGCCGCAATGGTTGCATCCGTTAATCTTGCAATAAAATAATCTGCTGGTCCTTGTAATTTGGCTGGTCTATCTTGCGCCTTTTGTTAATTGAACATTCCGATGATTTGTGTTTGAATTGTTTCATTCATGATTTTTACTCCTCTATAAAAAATAGTGGAGTCAGCAAATGACAGAAATTGTTTTTGCTCACTTCCACTATTTACACTATTTAAAATATTTTTTTAGCTGTTTCAATCGCTTTTTCTTTTTATCATTACTTCACCATATTCTTGAACAACTTCCCAAGATACTCTAGAAAAATTCTCCGAATTCTCTTAAAAGTGCTAAATCTGTAGTGAAATCTTCTTCTCCAAAAACATCTTGGTATACATGTAGAAAAATAATAGTTACTATATCGATATAAAGATGATTTTTGAACATTATATGGATACAATTTTTGCTAATTGGACAAAGTCCTCAAACGAGTCAAAAAAATACTGTACAATCCAGTGGCTCCAATGTTTTTTTCTTTTTCAACCGGTGCCTCTACTTTTTTTCTCTTTTTGGTTTTCCCATTCGATGTCCTAAAGAATGTTGAATCGTATCGACTAAATTTCGAACGAAACGTTCGCTATCTGCTTCAATATCTTTCTTTTTCAACATATTTTTGTAACATATAATTCAATACCTTCTGGATTTGGCATCACTTGGAAACTCATACCTTCAGAATCTTCAAATTGATCAATGACATCCATTTCTACTAAAAATACTATGGAAAAAAATTCTTCTATTTCTATAGGATTGGCTAACAATTCTGGAACAGAAGTGCCACGTTCTAGTAAATCTTCATTTTTCAATTCTTACTAAAAATAGTATCATCATTAATGCGTTCCATTTCCATAATATTCACCCTCACTTACATTACATTTAAAAAATTCATTCATTATTTTTAAGAATAGTATTATTGTAACGAATTTTCATAGAATGTAAAAGTAATAACACCTTTTCTATCATTCGTATTAGCTCAATAATAACTCTACTAATTCTTCAGCAGTCACATTTCCAAAAATATTTACGCATCAATGGATTCGAATACGGTTGATACTGCATCTCGTTGATATTCAATTCCTGTTAATTTTTTTCTTCTACGTCACTAATTTCTCCAAGACCAAAAGAAATCGCCATTAATTTTAATCTCTTTGATATGATTTTTGTTCAACATTTAAGTGGAATTCAACTTGTCCTGCTGTTGTACGTTTCGATTGTGTTAACTCAAATTTTGGATTTTTTTCCATAGTTCCAATCAGGATTATTAAAATAAGTCTTTCTCAACACTTCAATTTTTCCCCAATCTTCTTCCGTTAAAACATATTCTTTAATGAGTGAAGTATCTTCCACTTCGAAAAATATTTTTTTCAATAATACTTCTCTAAATTGTAAAATATCTAAATCTTGGAATTCTTCTGCCAAATAAGGTTTAATGTTTGTAACACGTGAACGAACAGATTTAATTCCTTTAGATGCAATTTTATCTGCTTTTGGACGTAATAATTGCGGTAAAATCGTTACATCCACATCCAACATCAATGTACCATGAGCTGTTAAACGACCATTATTTGAGTACATCGCATTTCCTGAGAATTTCTTTCCATCAATGAGTAAATCATTTCTTCCTTGAAGTTCAGCGCCAGTTGCCCCCATTTTTATGTAACGCACGAATAACAGGTTGTGTAAATTTTCCAAAAATCACGGAAACTATCTCCATCATCTTCTGTAATGAAGCAGAAACAAATATTCCCATATCATGATAAACAGCTCCACCACCAGAAAAAAACGACGAACTACTTGGACTTTTAATGAATCAACTCCATCTTGATTGACTTCTTCATACGTATTTTTGATTTTTTTCCCAATAATAATTGCATTTTCATTTTACATAAAATAACAAAATCGGCTCATCTAATTTTTTTCTCATTTAATAAGAAATATTCAATTGCCAAATTTGTTGTTGCATCATAGATTTCTTTCCCATTTCGTTGATTTTTTTACATAATACATAACCTAACCTCTTTTCTAGTTTACTGTCTTTTTATTTTAACAAAAAACGTTCTTAAAGAAAGTAAGCCACTTCACTTAAGAACGTTCTATAGGATATCTGTTTTTCGTTTATAAATTTCTAATGACCAACCTTGTTCTTCATGATAAGTCAGTTGCCCAAATAAATTTTCCTTAATATATACATTTTTCCATCACGTGATAACGATCTTCTGCTACATATAGTGGAATCGTATATTCTAGTAAATCTTTTTGATTCTTTCCGTTGAAAATACCATACCGACTTTAAAAATACGTCACTAATTCTTTTAATAATTCTACTGGTAAATCTTCGGCGTTTTCTCTTGATTGAAAAAAACAATCGTCTACTCAAACGAGTCATTTCTTCACTCATTTTATTCGTTAGTTGAACGCCTAATTGTCGATAGAAATCATCCATTTTACGGTAATACACTTTTGTAAATTCTTGTCCCAAATTTAAAAAGATAAAAATTATTTTTGTAATTTATAAAAATGGAGAATGCAAATGTGTATTTGCATGAGAAATATATAATAAATCTGCAATTTCTTGAGGTGTTAATTGATGTAAAAAAATTCTAACGACTCAAAAATCAATCCAATTATATTCTGTTGTACTAGTTTTGAACTTCTTCTAAAAATGCTACGATTTTTAGAATCTTTTAATATAGTAAAAACCCAGTATAATCATCATAAATGGCTAATGGAGAACGTCCCTTTAATAATAAAGATATTTTTTTGAACTTCATTTTGTGACAATACTGCTGGTTGAAATTTAATTGCGCTACTTAATACATGATTCGAAATCGAATCTAAATGTACATAAATGGATTGCATCACAAAAACTCCTCCTCTTATCTAATTCCTCATTTCTATTATAGGGAAATATGCATCTATAATGTATATTTATTTCATTACAAATTATATGTGAAAGCTTTTTCTTTGTAACAAAAATGAAATAAAGACAATCAAAGCCTTCCTATAAAACTTCAATTGTCTTTATTCTTACATCTCTCTTAAACGTTTTAATCCGATTACTTGTTGCTGGATGAGTAGCAAACCAAGAATCTTTTCTTCATTTCCCTTTTTAAAAGGATTAGCAATATATAATGCTGCACTTTGAGGATCCGCTTCTTTCCATTGCTGGAGCTTGAGAGATTTTTCAAGTGCTGAAATCAACCCTTGAGGATTTCGAGTAAATTCTACTGCTGTAGCATCTGCTAAATATTCACGATTTCTTGAAATTGCTAATTGTAAAATCGTAGACATCAATGGTCCTAATATCATTGCTAAAATGGAAATCACCATCATAATCACTGCCAGTCCATTTTTCACCATCTTTTGACCGTCTTGAAGTTCGTCCCCAAAACATCATTCGACTACCAAATTGCACTAAAAATAGCAATCACTGCTCCAAGCGCAATCGCAATGGTTTGTAATCTTACATCATAGTTTCGAATATGAGCAAATTCATGAGCTAAAAACTCCTTCTAATTCCTCACGATTCAAACGTTGTAATAAACCCTGTTGTTACAGCAACTGCTGCTTTTTCAGGAGAACTTCCAGTTGCAAAATGCATTTGGAGAATCATCTTCAATCACAAATATTCTTGGTCTTGGAACTTTTTGCAACCATCGCCATATCTTCCACAATATGCCACAATTGAGGTGCTTGTTCGTATTCTGTCACTTCAGTAGCATGATTTAATCGCATCACAACATCTGTTGATTGGCTCATCATCATCATGGTATATAATCCACCTGCAACTAATGCAATAACCATTCCTGCAACAGCATTATCTATTAAGGTGTAGCCTAGAGCAATACCTACCAATAAAAAAATAATATGAGATAAAATCCTACTACCACCCAAGTTTTTTTCTTTTATTGGCAGCAATTTGTTCATACATCATCTTTTTTTCACCTACGCTCAATTTTTAAAATTGAACTTTTTGGCACTTCACGTGCTTCTGTTGGAATTTCTAACATTTGCTTCTTTTTGTAAATCCACCAATATTTGCAATAATATTATTTGGAATCATTTGAATCTTTAATGTTATATTGTGCCACGCTTGAATTATATAATTGACGTGAATAAGCAATTTTATTTTCTGTATTTGTTAATTCTTCTTGTAATTTAATGAAAGTTAGTATTTGCTTTTTAAATCAGGATAGCTTTCTGAAAGTGCAAAAATTGTTTTTTAATGTTCCACTTAATTGATTTGAAACATCCATCTTTTTCTTGAACAGAAGCATTACTTCCCATATTTTGTTAATTGGTTTCTCATTGCAATAACTTGAGAAAGTGTTTCTTGTTCATGTTTAGCATAACCCTTTAACAGTTTCTACTAAATTCGGAATTAAATCATTTCTTCTCCCTAATTGAACATCAATTTGAGCAGCCGCTTCACTAACCCAGTTTTTTTAATTTTACTAAGCCATTATATGCAGATACAGCCCAGATGATGACTACTGCAATAATTCCTAAAATAATCCATAATGTCATATTGACACACTCCTTTATATTTTATACAGTTAATTGTAACAAATCGTACTGAGTTTTGCAAACTTTTTATCGATTGATTGAGCTTATTTTACCATAATTTACTGCAACTTACCTCATACTTTAGACCTAATTTTCGGGAGGGAAAACATGTCACTGATTCAACAAGCTTTTACAAAAAGTACTATTAGATTCTACTACTCCAATTCATCACCATTGGACTATTGGAGACTTACCTGAAAGTTATTTACAATGGATTCAACAAGAAGGAGCGGGTTATTTTTCTTCATTCAAAAATTGACTACCATTGAACCTACTCGTTTTCGGCTTTAGATTATACTCTCTTAAATGGGCATTGCAGGATTAGAAAAAGGGCAATTGGATGAGTTTGTTAGATGACTGTTTTTTTCCCCCGAAGAATACAGGACTTCCCTGATTACTTTATTCCATTTTTAAAGATGAATCTGTTTACTATTGTTTTTGATTATCTTGAAAAAGGGAAAAAGAACCTAGCATTCGTACTCATAGATGTAGAGATGGATCAATGGTTAACAATCGCTTCTTCTTTTTGAAGAGTGATTCGATTCAATGAAACCTCATATCGAACTTGATATCATTCGACCATCGACATTGGATGAGCATTCATACTCGCAGACAACAATTGGGATTATTTCATCCTGAAAAATTTTCAAACACTATTAGAAATTGAAGAGGATGAAGATTTTTAATAGCTATATTTACTGGATTGCTAAAGGCTTAGAAACAAAACTCTCCCAATTTCTTCCATTGCACAAGAAGCACTCGATTTTTTTACTGGAATACCGAAAAACAAAATTAGAAAAACTCCCAGCTTACAAACTAATTCAACAGGATTAAATAATTGTAAATGAGACAAAAACAAGACTTACCGAAATACAAGTCTTGTTTTTATTAGTCTCGATTTTATCCTCATTAATCTGATTTAATTTAGTATTATTACTCACTAAATTTAAACATCTTATAAAATTCACCTTTCCTATTCATCAATTCATCAAAAGAGCCATCTTCAACAATACCCCCATCTTTCATAAAAAAGAATTCTATTGTATTTTTTTCAAAATAAGCTCATTCAACTTATGAGTAACAACAAGAGCTGTCAAATCTTGAATTTTCAAAAATTGAATTTTTCAATTTCAGTAGTAACGATTATCCAAAAGATGAGGTAGCTTCATCTAATAATAAAATTGGAGTTTTTCGAATCAAAGCACGTGCAATACTAAGTCGCTGTTTTTGCCCTCAGATAGGGTTTGACCCATTTTTCACCGCATAAAACTTGCAGACCTAATTCATTTTCTAAAACATAGCTTTCTAAACCAGACTGCTGTACAGCTTGTTTTATATCATATTCAGTAAAGGATTGATTAAGGGTAATATTTTGCTTTTAAAAGTATCATCAAAAAATATAAACATCTTGCTGAACAACTGTCATTAAGTTATAAAGACTCTCAATTGAAATATCTTGTAAATCTTGATTATCAATTAAGATATGTCCACTTGTTACCTCATAAAAACGTAGTAATAAATTCAATAAAGTAGATTTTCCACTTCCTGATCTACCTACAATTTGCAATTTTTCTCCCTTTTTGAATCTTCAAAGATAAATGATTAAAAATCTTTTCCTTCAGTATTTGGATATGAAAAATCAACATTTGAGAATGTAATCACTTCATTAAAAATATTCTTTTGTTTTTACCTGTTTGAAATTCAGGGTGCATCTTGTACCTCAAATGCCTCTAGTGTTACCTGCCCTTCACGGAATTTAGTTATACCCATACCAACTTCATTTACTGGCATTACTACAAAAATTAACTAGTTGAACAATAGCATGTTACACTCCCAATTGAAGTATACCATTAAAAACAAGATACATTCCTCCACCAAAAAGCTACCACAATCATTCCTGAGAGCTGAGAAATAACATTAGATAAAAACATCAAACTTTCCTTTTGTAAAATATATCTCTTCCAAATTTTCACTTACATAACTATAATCCTGATAAATAGCCTCTTTCACATTAAAACTTTTAATAACCAAAAAAACCCTGCTATAATATCTTTTAATCTTAGCTAAATATGTCTGTTCTGCAATCATAACTCTATTTTTGTATAAAGGCTGACTTTTTGCCAATAAATCCTGAAATCAACATTGGAATAATACTTACAATGATAACAAATAAAGTTAAAAACCAATTACCTATAAACATAGCTATTAGCGAGAAAAATCATCAAGGATAGATTTTTGAAATATTAAAATACTGGTGTAAATAATCTTGTTCAATTTTTCTTCATATTTTCAGTCAAAATTGAAATAAATTTCCCTGATGTTTTCCTTAGAAAATTCTCTATAATCTCTATCTAAAAATAGATTGGAACACCTTGTTTTTATATCCTGACATAATTTTTCTAACAAAGCTTATTTCTTAATTGAAAGGATATAAAATTAAGACCTGCATAGATGAATATAACACCCGCCCACTAGTATTGCTTGAGTTAAATCTTCTTTATTTTTAGACATCCCACTATCAATAATCCCTTTAATAGAATAAGCAAAAAGCAATATTAGATAAAGGAACAAGTATATTAAAAAATCATGAAAGCATAAAAAGCCTTCTGATGGTTCTTTATTAATTGTTTCATTCTTAATCTGCCTCATAATTCTTGATTTTTACTTAGAAAATGGGACATAAAAAATTCTTCTAAGTCAATATTCTCTTTCATCAGCTCTTTCATATAGACCTGTTCAATCATTGATCCATTTTTGATAACACCAATCTTATCTGCAATCTGTGAAATTTCCGATAAAAATATGACTTGATATTAATATCGTAATTCCATGTTCCTTAGAAAGTAACTGTAAGAGATTTCGAATTTCTTGAATTCCTACTGGATCCAAACCATTAATTGGTTCATCTAAAATTAATAATCTTGGTTTCGTTAAGAATGCACGAGCTAAACCTAGCCTTTGTCTCATTCCCAATGAAAATTCTTTTTACTTTTTGTCGTATTTTTTTAATCCGACCATTCTTAAGGTATTTATTATATCTAATTCAGTAATATTTTTCCCCATGTATTGAGCGTGAATTTCTAAAAATTTCTTTTTGCAGTACAGTTTTTCATAAAATATTGGTGTTTCAATAATACTACCAACCTGACTTAAAATTTCCTCTCTATGTTCTTGTAAATTTTTCCCAAAAAATTTTCAATACTACCAGATGTAATCGTTAATAAAGATAACATGCATTTTCATTAAAGTAGTTTTTCCAGCACCGTTTGGTCCTAACAAAACCATAGATTTCTCCTTCAGCAATTTGAAGGTTAATATCACTCAAAATTTCTTCCTTATCTATTGTTTTAAAAAGTTCTTTTTATTTCAACAATATTTTTCCATTTCTATCCCTCTCTTTCAATATAAAATTTTAAAGTAAGTACTTTTTCCTTAGTTATATAAATTCTAATTTTTCTCCCTTTTTTATTCATTCTTTTTATCTGAGAAAAACTCATCTCACTTCAATAAAAATTAGCCATACTAGTTGATATCAATATCTTTTTTTGAAATAGTATAAATAGAAAATGAAAACAATCATTAAACTTATGACACTAGTAATTATTATACGTTATCAACAAAATTATGCGTTAAACTTCCAGGAGTAGCATTAGAAAGTAATGCTGCCAAACCAAGTCCTGAAAAGCATCGTTATAGGGAGTTGAATGCTTTAATCATACCTAAAACAAAAGGTATTAAACCGATTAAAAACTGTTCCAAACGTAATTCCGAATAAATTAATTAAATAGTTGGTGAATGGAATATAATTTTCTCCTGTTAAAAATGCCATTAATTTAATAAATAATTGAATAACTATATGTGCAGTAAAATGAGTAATAAATGATATTAGAATTACTGATAACACTTTTCCCATAATAACTTTATTTTTAGAAATAGGATAAAGAAAACAACTGAAAAAAATTGTTCTTCGTTTAAATTCATCAATAATAATGATAGACAATAAATAAGATTCAAAAATTAAAAAAGCTGCTTTTGTAAATAAAGATGAAAACAATGACATTGCAATTGCCCAGCCTTCCCATTGACTTGTACCTCTATAATCATTGATACTCTGTCCAACAAATTCTCCCAATTTATTATCCGTACCTAACCCCATAATTATAATTCCTGTAATACCTGATACTATAAATATGGTAATCAACCAAAGCTAAAAATAATTTAACTTTTTGAAACTTTATTTATTTCAATTTTTATAAGTGACAACATAGACTTTTTCCTCCAAAAATTTTGTTTATATTAATTACACTATTCTAAAAGCACTTTACATACTCATGGTATGTAAAGTTTCAAAAATAAACATACTAAAGGTATGTATAATAGAATTTTTAATACCATAGCTAGAGTATGGTATTTTTAAAAAAATATCTATAATTAAAAACTCATTTACTGTTTTTAAGTGATCAAATAAATTGAAAAATTATTTCCATCATTTCATCAGTAATCAACTGTACTCCCAGACCCTCAAAAAGTTAGTTTAATAAAATTCATTTTACTCTTTAATTCCTCTACTGAATAAATAGAAATTTGGAACCCAATCCAAATATTCAAAGTTAAAAATAATTAAATCTGCTAATTCTTCTGGGTATTCTGTTTTTAATTGAGTTATCTTTAACACCTTCAAAAACTTTTTCTCTAATTACCGGTAAAAAAATCAGAAAAATAGATTTAGATATTGTTCACCTAACAAACGTGGACTTCTTAACATAATTGAAGCTGAGTATACAAGCCTTTGTTGTTCAAAAATTTGAAAAAAGAATCCATTAACGAATTTTTGTATTTTTCTAGTCCTGTTTCTCCTCTCCAATTATAATTTTAAAAATTTTTGATTATTTTTCACTAATGATTGATTGCAATATTTCATTTTTCGACTCAAAATGATGATAAATAACACCTTTTTGTTAATCCACCTAATCCATCGATTATATCTTGTATTGATGTATTATCAAATCCTTTTTCTAGAAATAATTCTTTAGAAACTTCTAATATTTTTTTCTCTTGTTTCCTCCGGTTTCTATTCCTTGCCATTATAACACCTCTTTTCCATACCACCGGTATGTAGCTCGTATTATAATGAACCAAATTTACATTGTCAAGCACACTATTACTTTCTCTAATATATGAAGCAATTATTCATATCTATTTAAATAACTCTTTGGAAATATATTTTCTCAATTTAACTTTTTAAATTCAGTTCAAAAAATGAGCAAAAATAAGACTTTCTATAGTAGTACTAGTGATAAAAATCTGCCCCGCAGATTTTATCACAAGAAAAATGAGACCCTAGGGCTCAATTTTTTTAGCAATGAGACTCGCTTTTTGCGAGGGCTGCTTGCGTCTTCTACTACTATAACAGAAAGTCTATACAACTACACAGAGTCGTCGATTAAAAACCCCAATTTTTCTCAAAGCTCTTTCAATCTCATCTAAATCTTGCTTCGTATCAGCTTCCACTAAATGATAATGAACCCCATCCGTTATCTCAGACAAAGGACGAAACTTCGTTTCCTCCACTTGCTTCATAAAATGAACAATATCCCTACGACAAGTCATTTTCAATAATGTTTGAATTTCCCCATAAACTGGATGATCCACTAACACCGTTTTTACTCTTCCACCATTATCCACAATAGCAACTAACTCTTCTTCAATATCATCAATCGTATGTTTCACTTTAAACAAACGATGCATTTGTTGCGAGTTGCTTAGAAAGCAGAATGAATATATCCTCGATTCGTTGAAATAATTTCTTCCCCATCTGCACGTAAAATAGCAATATCCTGAACAATAATTTGTCTTGTCACATGAAAAATGATCCGCTAATTGCTGTCCGTTAATCGCTGATGAAGATTCTTTTTAATAAAAGTCAATAATTGCTTTCTACGTGTAATGGTCACTATTAACCCTCTCTCTTATGGATTTTCTTTAATGAACGATAAATACCAATCGCTATTACATAGTCTACCATACTATGAATAATCGTACCAACTCAACTAAAAACAATTAAGACATATAATAATTTTTGAAAGGTCTTGACCTGTCACACTATAAAATACAAAACATACAAATACTTCACCAATAGCATGTATAATTGCTAAAAACAATATTGAAGATCCATGAAGATTTTTTATTTTCTAATATATTCGGGAACTTTTTCAAATAAAAGAGCACCTAAAAGTTCCAAATAAAAATATGAGAAAATGCTCGTAACACAATAATAAATGGGAATCCTGCTAGGAAGAAACCAATAGTAGAACCCAATACAACAAATACCGTCATCCATGGTGAAAGAAACATCGCAATAAAAATAGCTACGTGACTTCCTAAAGTATAAGATGCCGGTGGAATGACAATTTTTGAATGGCATTACAATCGGAACCACAATCGCAATTGCTGTTAGTAAGGCTGTTAACGTTAAAAATCTATTCTTTTTCATTTAAAAACTCCTTTTTACTGTATATACAGTAGTGTATACCATAACTTCACAGAATTCAATACTATTTTATGAATTAAAAAGAATTTTTATGATGAAAAAGGAAAAAGACTTCTCACAGTAGCACTGGAAAAATTGAGACCCTAGGCTCAATTTTTAGCAATGAGACTCGCTTTTGCGAGGCTGCTTGCGTCCTTAGCTACTTCAGAGAAGTCTAGTTTATACTTTTAACGATTACATCATACCCATTCCTGGATCCATTCCAGGCATTGCTGGTGCAGCTGGGAATTGGTTTATCAGCCACAACCGCTTCAGTTGTTAATAATAAAGCAGATACAGAAGCTGCATTTTGTAAAGCAGAACGAGTTACTTTAGTAGGATCTACAATTCCTGCTTCAATCATATTTACCCATTCATCACTTGCTGCATTATATCCAATTCCTAACTCTTGAGCTTTCAAATGAGCCACAATTACAGAACCTTCTAATCCAGCATTTGTTGCAATTTGACGAAGTGGTTCTTCTAATGAACGAGAAACAATTTTTCGCTCCAGTTGCTTCGTCACCTTCTAATTCTAAAAGCATCTACTGTTTTTTTGAACATTCACTAGTGCAGTTCCACCACCAGAAACGATTCCCTCTTCAACAGCAGCACGTGTGGCATTTAAAGCATCTTCAATACGTAATTTTTTTCTCTTTTTAATTCTGTTTCAGTTGCAGCACCTACTTTAATAACAGCTACTCCACCTGATAATTTTTGCTAAACGTTCTTGTAATTTTTCACGATCAAAAATCACTTGTTGTATCTTGTGCTTGAGAACGAATTAAAAGCTACACGATTCGCAATTAATTCTTTTTGAACCCGCACCTTCAACAATAGTTGTATTATCTTTAGAAACGACTACTTTTCCAGCTGTACCTAATTGTGCTAAAGTAGCATCTTTTAATTCTAAGCCTAAATCTTCTGTAATAACTTGAGCACCCTGTTAATACAGCAATATCTTCTAACATGGCTTTACGACGGTCACCAAACCCTGGAGCTTTAACAGCAACTACATTAAATGTTCCACGTAATTTATTTAAAACTAATGTTGGTAATGCTTCTCCATCTACATCATCCGCAATAATTAATAAAGGCACGACCTTGTTGAACGATTTGTTCTAATAATGGAATAATTTCTTGGATATTAGAAACTTTTTATCTGTAATTAAAAATAAATGGATTATCTAAATGAGCAACCATTTTTATCATTATCTGTTACCATATATTGAGATAAGTATCCACGATCAAATTGCATTCCTTCTACAACATCTAATTCCGTTTCAATTCCTTTTGATTCTTCAATTGTAATAACGCCATCATTTCCTACTTTTTCCATTGCTTCTGCAATTAAACTACCGACTTCTTGAGAACCAGAAGAAATAGCCGCTACTTGTGCAATCGCTTCTTTTTGATTCTACAGGACGAGAAATTTTGTGTAGTTCTTCTACAGCAGCACGTGTTGCTAATTCAATCCCACGACGAATGCCTACTGGATTTGCCCCTGCAGTTACATTTTTTTAAACCTTCACGAACAATTGCTTGTGTTAATACAGTAGCAGTTGTTGTTCCATCCCTCAGCAATATCATTTCGTTTTAGAAGCTACTTCTGCGACTAATTTTGCACCCATATTTTCAAAAATGATCTTCTAATTCAATTTCTTTTGCAATGGTTACCCCATCATTTTGTAATTAAATGGTGAACCAAATGCTTTTTCTAATACAACATTACGACCTTTAGGTCCTCAAGTTACTTTTCACTGTATTTGCTAAAATATCTACTCCACGTAGCATTGATGCTCTTGCATCTTCAGAAAATTTAATCTCTTTTTACCATCTTTTCAGTTCCTCGCTTTCTTATTGAACAATTGCAATAATATCTTGTTCTTTTTACAATAATATATTCTTGACCATCTAATTTAACTTCATGTTCCTGTGTATTTTTCAAAAGACAACACGGTCTCCTACTTGAACTTGACGATCTTTTTTTCTTCTGTAAATTCACTCACAGCTAATACTGTCGCAAATTGTAATTTTTCTTGTGCTGCAGTTGGTAAAAACAACCCTCCAGCTGTTTTTTTCTTCTTGTTCTACCATTTGAATAACAACACGATCTTTTTAACGGTTTTAACATAATGATACCTCCTTGATTTTTTTAGCACTCTTTCTTCTTAAGTGCTAACCACATTACTATAGTACTCATTTGGTCAAAAAAATCAAGGAAAAATTACTTGAAAATTTTCTCTATAATCTTGTAAGATTTTTTTAAAGAATAATAATGGGGAGGTTCTTTAATGATTAGTAAACGACAATTTTTTTGTTCATTTTATAATTGAAATTTTTATTGCTTGTTTCTTTATTTTTAGCAGTACAATTACTTCCCATTCGTGGTTGGGAATTTTCAACAATTTTTTTGTTGTGTTTTTGCCACATTTAGTATTTCAAATGCTATTCGAATGTTAAATTCTTATCTAGCCATGAGAAAATTAATCAATGAAACCGCTAGATTTATTAGAAAAAAGCATCACTCTTATAGAAACAGATGATGAAGATTCTGATTCTTCAAAAGAATAAAAGAGGTTATCAACTTGAATAAACGTCTCTTAATCTATTCACTAGGAACTACTCTTTATCCTTACAATTCTTGTTATACTTTATTCGAGCTTTAAGGAATAAAAGCTATGTTAGATTTGGTTTTATATTGGAAACACTTTAACGCTAATAAGTTTTCCTTTTTAATCAGTGGATTAACTTTATTAGTGATTCAATCTGGAAACTTTGACTTTTTCCTTTATAGTTTTTCGTTCAAAGAAAAAAAGGATATATTCCACAAAAAGAAAAATCGTATCAGTCTATCATTCAGTTTTGTTTATGGACTTTTGCATTGTTATGGATTATTTCAATTCTATTAACATTCCCAACAATTTTTAAATAATCAACGAAAAAAAGTGACGTCTGCAAAAACAGCACGTCACTTTTTCTTATACTCACGTAGAAAAATACTTTACATAGTAAATAAGGCATGAAACAGCGAAGCTGTTTGCTGCCGTCGTCTATTACTATATAGCAAAAGTCTATCTTTCAAATGCTCTCTTATAAATATACGTTCAAACAGAAAAAGACTTTTGTATAGTAGCTCAAGTGATATAATCAGCAAAGCAGATTATATCACAGGAAACTTCAAGACCCTAGGCTCGAAGTTTAGCAATGAGACTCGCTTTTGCGAGGCTGCTTGCGTCCTCAACTACTATACCGCAAAAGTCTATCTCCTAAACGCTCTCTCATGAACATCCGTCCAACAGAAAAAGACTTTGCATAGTAATACTAGTGATATAATCAGCAGTTGCTGATTATATCACACGAAAAATTGAGACCAAGGCTCAATTTTTAGGGCATGAAAACAGCGAAGCTGTTTGCTGCCGTCTTCTATTACTATATCGCAAAGTCTATTTCTAATCCCGTTCAAAATAATCGAACAAATCTTTCACTACGCCACTTCGAACAATCGTATCAATTTGCTTCATCGCAAAATAAACACTACTTGCACTTGAAGAACCATGCGCCTTCACTACAGGAGCCTTCAATCCAAATAAAACAGCTCCCACCAAATTGAGAATAATCCAAAGTATTTTTTTCAATGAACGGAAAGTGTCCTTTCAATAATAAAGCACCCAGTTTCCCCTGTAATCCCTGACTTAAAAATATTCTCCTTCAACAAACTCATCATTGTTAAAGCTGTACCTTCAATCGTTTTTAGAACCGCATTCCCTGTAAAACCATCTGTTACAACAACATCTGCAATACCATTTAAAAATTTCTCTTGCTTCAACATTTCCCACAAAATTAATAGAAGAATTTTCTTGAAGAAGTGGATATACACTTTTGACTAAATCGTTTCCTTTACCTTCTTCAGTTCCATTATTTCAATAAACCAACTGTTGGATTTTCAATGTTTAATACATATTTTTGCATAATAAGAACCCTAAAGACTGGCAAATTGTTCTAAATTTTGAACTTTTACATTGAGCATTTGCACCAACATCCATTAAAAATAAATTGACGATTTTCCTTTCCAACAACTGGGTAAAACTGGCATTAACCCTGGACGATCAATTCCTTTAATACGACCAACAATTAATAAACCACTTGCTAGTAATCCACCAGTATTTCCTGCTGAAAATAGCGCATCTGCTTCGCCATCTTTCACGGCTTGAGCTGCAACTACCATAGAAGCATCTTTTTTTACGACGAACTGCCTTTAACAGGTTCATCTTCACTCGTTACTTTTTCACTACAATGAATGATTCTAATATTCGGCAGTGTTTCTGTCATCACTGCTTGGATACTTTCTTGATCCCCGTATAATTGAAATTCATTTTCTGGATATTCTTTTGCTGCTTGAATAGCACCTGCTACAATTTCTTTAGGAGCGTGGTCTCCACCCATCGCATCAATGGCAATTCTAACCATTTTATCATTTCCTCCGTTTCACGACTTGTTTGTTCGATAAATTCTTGTATTTCCTGATAAGCTACACTGTCCTCTTCTTCGATAACAAATGTAATAGCATCTTCTCTTGCTTGTTCTAGTATATCATAATCTTGCACAATGTCAGCCACTTTAAACTCTGGAATTCCCAGATTGTCGTAAGTCCAAAAACATCTCCTGAACCACGTAATTCTAAGTCTTTCTGACTCAGATAAAATCCATCTGTCGACTCACACATAATTTGCATCCTTTGTTTTCCTTGCTCTGTTTTTGGTGATGCAATAAGAATACATGTCGATGCATGTTCATCCTCGTCCTACTCGTCCCTCTTAACTGATGTAATTGAGCTAATCCAAATCGGTCTGCATCTAATATGACCATCACAGTAGCATTTGGTACATCTACTCCTACTTCAATAACGGTTGTAGAAACTAGTACTTGTACTTTCATTTTTTTGGAAGGCAGTCATGACACTTTCTTTTTCATCACTTTTTTTAGCCTTCCATGTAGCAACCCTACCGATAAACGATTTTCAAATCTTTTAGAAATCATTTCATAAATTTCAGTAGCATTTTGAACATCTAAATTTTCACTTTCTTCAATTAAAGGAGAGATGACATAAGCTTTGTCTTCCAGCTTGAACTTGTTTTTTTCAATATAATCATATACTTTTTTTCTAACTCTTGTTCTTTGACCCAAAATGTTTGAATCGGTTGGCGTCCTTTTGGAGCTTCTTTTTAAAGATGGATGTATCCATTTCTCCAAAAGTAGTAATGGCGAGTGTTCTTGGAATTGGAGTTGCTGTCATTTGTAACACATTCACTCCTGTTCCTTTTTTTGAGCTAATTGTGCTCTTTGCTTCACTCCAAAACGATGCTGTTCATCAATGACAATAAAAAGCTAAATTGTGATAAATGACATCTTCTTGAAATAAAAGCATGAGTTCCCACTAACAGCTGTAGTTCTCCCTTTTCTAATTGCTCTAATAACTGGCGCCTTTCTTTTAGAGTTGTTGTTCCAGTCAGTTTTCCAACTTTTATTTCTGCTTCTTTTGTTAAAGTACAAATCGTTTCATAATGTTGGTCTGCTAATAATTCTGTTGGAACCATTAAGCACGCTTGCTTTCCTGTTAAAAGCAGTCGCTACCATCGCAATTGTAGCAACAACCGTTTTCCCACTTCCTACGTCTCCTTGTAATAAGCGACTCATTTCATACGGAGCTCTTAAATCATAGCAAATTTCATTGACTACTTTCTTTTGTCCTTCGGTTAATGTAAACGGTAAAGTTTGAATAAACGCCTTTAATGCTGTATTTTCGTATAAAATGCTTTGCCCTTGTTTAGAATGATGTCTTTTCTTTTTAAGCTTTGTAGTTTTAACTGGTAACAAAAATAATTCTTGATACACTAATTGCTGTCTAGATTGTTTTTGAATGATGTTCATCTTTTTGGAAAATGCATTCCTTCCACAGCTTCTGGATGCGATAGTAATTGTCTTTTTTTCTGGATGGAAGCTGGTAGTGGATTCGGAATATTTTTCTTTATACAGCGGTAAAGCTGTTTGAATTAATTTCAACAATGTACTTTTGTCGAATGGATTTGTTTGTTCGGTATACCGCTTCAAAATTAGACGTTTCCTCCATATCTTCTTTAGTTGAAATAATTTTTCATTCCCATTAAAGTGGAGCGTTTTGCATCCCATTTTTCCAAAAATAATACATTCTTGATGTTGGATTAATTTATTTTTTTCAAATAGGGTTGGTTAAAAAGGACACTTGGATGACTTGTTCTCCAATCGCCATTCGACAGGAAATTCGATTTTTCTTAAATCCATAATAATGAACGACTGGTTCTGTTACAATGATTCCCGCTAATGTCACTTTTTTTCTTGATCCATGATAGTCGAAACATCTCTTACTTGAAGGTCTTCGTATCGAAATGGAAAATGTGTTAATAAGTCATAGATGGTATCAATTCCTAAGTCATGTAATGGTTCCATTCTTTTTAGGTCCGACACCTGTTAAAAAAATCTTACGGATTGAAATATTGTTTTATCCACTTTCTTCACCTCCAAACATTCTACTCTTTTATAGTTTAGAGAGGAAAAAGACATACTGTCAACTGTTGTTTTAATTGGAAAAATAGACAAGAAATTTTAATAGTTGTAAAGGACGGCAGCAAACCCTACGGTTTCATGCCTAATGCTACTGTTTCATTTATCTTGTTCTTATCGTCAAAAAAGACTGGACGATACCCGTCCAGTCTTCTAATATTCTATTCTACTGCTAATAAATATGCATATACAGGTTGTAAACCTTCGTGTAATTCAACTTCAATATCTGGGAAATGTTCTTCAACATAAGAAACAATTTCTTCTGCTTCTTCTATTGCTGCATCTTCCCCAACTAAAAATTGTTAAAATTTCAGATTCATCATTTCACCATTTTTCGCAATTGTATCAATTGTCGCTTGTTTACGATCTGGTACACTAATTAAAAATTTTTACCATTTGACAATACCCATGAAGTCATTTTTCTTTTAATATCTACTCCCATCGATTGAAGTATCACGAACGGCATTTGTAATTTGACCGCTTGTCACTAATGACAATTGTTCTGTCATCGCTTCTTGATTTTCTTCAAAGGCTAGCTTGTGGATTAAACGCTAATAATGAAGATAATCCTTCAGAAATTGTTCTACTTGCTACAACTGCTACTTCTGCATCTTCACTTACTTCAGCAGCTTGATTTGCAGCCATTAAAATATTTTTTTATTATTTGGTAAAACAATTACTTTTTCAGCATGAGCTTCTTTTTACTGCTGCTAAAAATATCTTCTGTACTTGGGTTCATTGTTTGACCACCATTAATAATCGTAGTCACACCCATGCTCTTGAATAATTCATGAATACCTTCACCCGCAGCTACAGCAACAATTCCATACTCAGCTTTTGGAGCAACTGCTTTTACTTTTATCAGTATAGTCAGTTTTTAAAAACTTCCTCATGTTGTAACGCATATTATCAACTTTCACTTTCATTAATGAACCAAAAGCGTTGTCCATAATTCATGACTTCACCAGGACGCTCTGTATGAACGTGAACTTTAATAATTTCATCATCTGCTACAACTAATAAAGAATCTCCTAATTCGTTTAAATAATTACGGAATGTATCGTAATCGAAAAGTATCAACAACTGTTTCTCCTTCACCAATACGTACCATAATTTCAGTACAATAACCAAATTGAATATCAGCTGTAGAAGCATGTTCATAGTCAATGCCACTTTCATGATGAGCTACTGAACTTAAATCAATTTTATTCGTTGATAATGCTTGAACTGGAGTAGCTTCACCTGTTAAAGCTTCGTAAAAATCCATTATAAATAAATACTAAACCTTGACCACCTGAGTCAACTACACCGACTTCTTTTTAATACAGGTAATAAATCTGGAGTTTTATCTAATGATTTTTGAGCTCCACGTAATACAGAACCCATTACTTCGATAATATCATTTGAACGTTCTAATTTACGAACACCTCTTTTAGCAGATTCACGAGCAACTGTTAAAAATAGTCCCTTCAACAGGTTTCATCACTGCTTTTATAAGCTGTTTCAACCCCTTTTAGTAAAGGCTTCTGCTAAATCTTCACCCTGTTAATTCATCTTTTTCCTTCAACTGCTTTTTGAAAAGCCACGGAACAATTGAGATAAAAATAACTCCTGAATTTCCACGAGCACCCATTAATAAACCTTTTGCTAAATCTTGTGCTAACTCTCCTACTGTTTGAGCAGAAGAATTTTGCAACACGCTCTGCACCTGATTTAAATGAAAGGCTCATATTTGTTCCCTGTATCTCCATCTGGAACCGGAAATACATTCAATGAATTGACAAATTCAGCATTTTCACTTAAACGTGCTTCACCAATTTCTACCATTGCTCGAAAAATCTTGAGCCGTAATAATATTTTTTTTGTTACCATTGATTCTTATATCCTCCTGACACACCATCAAAGCTTACGCTTCAATGATTTTTACTCCTTGAACATAAACATTAACAGTGTTCGCAGAAAAATCCTAACATCGTTTCTAAATTATATTTTTACTTGTTCTTGAACATTGCGACAAATTGCAGAAATTTTTAGTTCCGTAACCTACGATAATGTATACATCAACAGCTACGCCTTCTTCCTCTTGACGAATCACTACGCCACGAGAATAGTTTTCTTTTTCAAAATTTCATTTAAATTATCACGAATATGATTACGGCTGGACATTCCAACAACTCCATAGTTATCTGTTGCTGCACCACCAACTACAGTAGCAATAACTTCATTGCTTAATTCAATTAACCCTTGTTCTGTTTTGAATTTTGACTGTCATTTTTAGTAACCTCCTTAAAATTCGTACAATCTATTTTTACAGACTGTTCGATGATTCTCTATTATTTTATCATAAATGATTGATTTTACCTAACCTTTTATGTGTGAAAATGCGCTCTCAAAAATCAATTTAATAAAAATTTATACTTTATCTTGGACTCTAGCTTGCATTCTATCGTCAACTATGATAAATTATTTAAGTATATGATTTAGTTTTTAAAATTATATCAGCTGATCAATGATTTAAATTTAAGGAGGAGAATGACCATGGCTAAAGTATGTTATTTCACTGGACGTCGTTCTGAAACAGGTAACACTCGTTCTCACGCTTTGAACGCTAACCGTCGTACTTGGAAACCAAACTTACAAAAAGTTCGTGTTTTAATCGATGGAAAGCCTAAAAAAAGTATGGGTTTCAACTCGTGCATTAAAATCAGGTAAAGTAGAACGCGTTTAATTTACATTAAATAAAAAAAGACTGGATGATGTCCAGTCTTTTTCTTAACTCTTTGTCAAATAGGGTTGATGAAACAATTTTAGTGAAGGAATTAAGCAGCGTCAGGTTGCTTAATTCCTTTTTTAGTTGTTGGAGTAAATAGTTTAGACATTAATAGAATTCTATTTCTAAAATGAGTAAAACTACTGTAGCCATAAGCATTTCTTTTAGTACTTTTTATCTTGTTGTTAATGCCTTCAATAGGACCATTTGAAAGTGTTGGATACTCACATGTATTCTGAATATATGGTAAAAGTTTCTTAAATGTTTGGAGAACACGATTTAAAACCGTCCGAAAGCTGTTTACTGTTTACCGTTAATAATCCTTCTTTAAATTCATTGAAATCACGTTCTTGGAATGCTTCTCTTAATTGATGGACTGTTTCATATTCAGGTTTTAATGTAGGAACTTCTTGTAATAAATAATCTACAATTCCTTGAGAATGTGTTAACCAATCGAATAATCTGTAATATTTATAGTTGTATGATTGAAGTTCATCTTTATTCTTTAATATTAGTTTCCAGTAACGTTTTTAATTTATTATAAAGTCGTCTCATCCTTATAGCGTACTTGATTCATTTTTCTTGTTCTTGTCTTGTTTAATTCTCTGTTTAAAGCTTGAATAATATGGAATGGATCAATAATTATTTTAGCCTTTAGGGAATAAACGTTTAATGACTTCGATGTATGGAGCATACATGTCAATAGAAATTGTTTTTAACATTTAGTCGAGTTTGTAGAGGAAACTGGTTGAAATAACGAACTAAATTTTTCCATTTTTTTCTATCTTGAACAACATCAACTAGTTGATGAGTAATTGCGTCACAATAAGTAAAACTCATACTAGCTTCAGCTGAAGCTACAGATTTAAATTCATCCCAACACATATGTTCAGGTAACTCATTTAAAGGCTTAATTCTAAGAGAATCAGCAGTTTCATTGACAACTCTACGAACAGTATGAACGGAAACATTCATTTCTTTAGCAATATGGGTTTCAGATACTGTATCGCAAGCTTTTTACCTTAATTTCATTCTTTACATTTTTAGAAATAAAACCATTACGGTCAACGATGCTAGTTGTATCAGCAGTAAAACTATGGGAGCATTCTCGGCAGAAAAAAAGCGTTGTTTTTCTTAATTTAAGAAAGGCAGGTAAGCCAGAAACCAGATTAAGAGTAATTCGAGAAGTACGAGTACCATTTTTTTACAATAGAATTATCGTGATTTACACAACCACAGTTAGGACAAGCATTAGGACAATACGTATAAGTAGCGTAAAAACAGGCTTTTTTTCTTTTTTTAAAATACACTTCCTCCGCTTTATCTTCCCAGATTACATTTTTTTATCTTTGATTTGTAGCACAACATCATGTATATTTGTCATAGGGTTTTCATCTCCTCTTAAATAGTTTGGACGCTTTTTAATATAAGGGATGAAGCCCTTTTTGTATACACTAAAAATAGGGTTGGTGGATTTTCTCCATCAACCCTATAAATTATAGAACCTTTTTCTTTTATTTAATATAAGTAAAACTTTTTCCAATAATAATGGTTGTTGTCAAGTTATGGAATACAGCTAATGTACTTGGTGTTAAAAGATTAAACAATCCTAATCCCATTAGTGAAGTATTTACCCAAACCGTTGTATTCAAGTTTCTACCTAATTGTTTTTGCAATTGTGCGGAAATATCATCTAAAATAAGAATTCCTGATAAAGTTTCTTCTAAGAATACAATATCACTAGCTTGTCGTGCAATATCTGATGAACTTGCCATAACTATCTCCGACATTTGCTTTTTGAGAGAGCAGCAGAATCATTTAGACCATCACCAATCATAAAGACACGATGTCCTTTTAGCTTGTAAATCTTGAATCACTTGATGTTTTTGTTCTGGTTTCACTTCTGTATATACTTCGTCAAATGGAATAAGTGAACAAATGGATTCTGTTCGTTTCTTCGTATCCCCAGTTAATAAAATAATATTCTTTCCACGTTCTTTTTAACGATTGTAAAACTTCAATCGTTTCCGGACGTAATGGTGTATCAATTAAGAAAAATCGCAATTAATTCTCCTTTATAACCTAAATACAATAGGTGATACCATTGAGTATACTCTTCTATAATTTTAGCTTGTTCTTCAGAAATTTCTACATGATGTTCATTCAACAATTCTAAGCTTCCAATAACAACTTTTTCACCATCAATCGAAGATAAAATTCCTTTAGAAGCAACATGCGTTAATTTACCATGCATTTCTTCATGTTCTACTCCATCATCTTCTGCTTTTTGCACTACTGCACTCGCAATTGGATGATAAATATGCTCTTCTAGACATGCTGCAATTCGTAGAACCTCTTCCTCTGAATAAACCACGATAAGGTAAAAATCTTTTGAATTTTTTTGGAACTCCTGTTGTTAAAGTTCCCTGTTTTATCAAAAAAACATATGTGTCAATCATTGGATATTCATCTAGTGAACTAGAACCTTTTACAACAATTCCTCTTGTAGAAGCTGCTTTAATAGCTGTTAGGTAAGTCACAGGGGAAGATAATTTCAAGGCACATGAATAATCGACTAATAAGAAAGTTAATGCTTTTTTTGAACCGATCTTGTTAATAAATAGGTCACTGCCATTCCAATGAAATTATATTTCACCAAAGCCATCTGCTTTTTTTCTAATAATTGTTTTTTTGTTGTTTCGATTGATGTAATTCACTTGTTTTTCATTAATTGAACAATTTGTTGTAAACGTGAATTTTGTTCAGCATTTCGTAACTTTTTACTAATAATTCACCCTGTTCTACCACCGTATTGGCAAAAAAACAGTATCTCCAATTTTTAGACACTGGGAAAGCTTCTCCCAGTTAATGAACTTTCATTTAAAAAAATCCACGACCAGATACAACTGTTCCATCAAAAATAAATCTCTTGTCCTTCAGTAGCAACGAATACATCGCCCACTTCTACTTGATGACTTAATTTTTTTGAACCGTTCTCCCTCTTTTTCAATCCATAATTCATAAATATTATTTTTTTAGATTTTTCTCTAAATCTTCAACAGATTTCTTTTGAGACCACTCATCTAAATCATCTCCAAGATTTAATAAGAACATAATCGTATCGGCTGTTTTATGGTCGCCCATTGCCATCGATGTTACAATCGCTACAAAAATCCAAAAATACTCATGGATAATTTCTTTTCTAAAAACAGATTCAAATGCAGCTTTTCCGAATTTCTTCATTTTCCATAATAACCAGAAAAATTTTTAATGGTTGCGGAATCAATACTTTTGCAACCAATTTACGGTAAATATGGGAAGCTACAATATCCACAGGTGTCACTTGAGCATCCACTGTAAAATCTCTTTGTTTTTCATTTAAAGTAGTCACCTCTAAATGATCTAGGAAACGATAAACACTTGTTTCATGTCCTGTTTCAAAAGTAAATGCAATATGCTTTTTCATCTTTATAACAAATAATTTGCGTAATTTCTGGAAATAATCTCTTTTCCTCTTCTAAATACAACTGAACAGCTGCTGTACATCTAAAAAGGTACTTCCAAACGCAATCTATTTTTTTGATTGAGCTTTAATTATTACTTTCATTATTGTTCACTTGTTTCTACTGTTGCTAAGTTAGCTGCTTTTTTTCTTCAACATATAAGTCATTTGCTTCAGCTAATACATCATCTGCATGTTGTTTCAATTGAGAAACTGTTGCATCTAATCCATCTTTTAATTTGTAAGATACTGCTACAGCTTTTGCAGCAATATGTTTTTGTGTCTTTGTTCGCTAAAACTTTAAGTCCTAATGAACCTACTACAACTCCACTAACAAAAACGCTTGTTTTTAACGATTTTTCCTAATTCTAATACTTCTTTTAACATAAAAAAGACCTCCAAATATATACTTTTTTTGAACCTTCAACAGACTCATATATAGTATATCTCATTTCACAAAAATTCAACTCAAAAAGAATCACACTTCTATTTTACAAAGAAAAATAAAAAGTGTGATGTAAGTTTTATTCTTTTTAACGTAGAATTAATTCCGAACTATCTCCATGAATCTCTTGTTTGCCCCACAATGATTCCACCAGACTTAAATGAAATTTCCATTTTTTTCATCGATAAATTCATTACTAATTAATGCGATTGGAAAAATCATAATCTTGATGATTCAAAGGATATTTTACATTTTTCAACGTTAATTGTTGTACAGAACCCGTTGAAATAAAAAGATAAATACTTCGTATGCTCTAATTTCTCAATGACATAATCTCCTGGGGTTAAGAAAGAAATATGATTCCATTCATCTTCTAACGAAAAACGGAATTAATGCTTGTAATTCTGGACGAAACATAGTCCATAAACAACTAATCGCATGGTCCACTCTTCCCCCAAAAAGCTCCTAATACATGAACTTTTTCGAGGATATGACTTTGCAATCCACATTAATGCTTCTTCAAAATCTGTAAAAATCTTTTTCAGAAGGAAATTCAATCATTTTTTTGAAGCATAATTTTTTTAATACTTTCTTTATCCTCTGAGTGAAATCGAATCAAAATCTCCAATTGCTAAATCAATCGGTAACTCTTCCTCCATCAATTTCAAACAGCCACCATCTACTCCAATAAATTGAAATTCTTGGCTATCTTTTTTTGTTGGAGCTTTCTGATTTAAACCATCGTCTTATAGCTCCTTTATCTAATGGTCCCCCAATAACTACGATTATTTCCATCCCCAAATCCTCTTTTAAGCTTCTTTAATAGAATCAATTGCCTTTTTTTAATATCGTCTGCATAGTAAACATATGAACCTGCTACTGCAACATCTACCCCTGCTTCACGACATAATTTAGCTGTCTGACCATTCACACCACCATCTACTTCAATTAAATAGTGATAGCCATGTTCTTTTCGTAATTCTACTAATTCTCTTACTTTATCTAATGTTTCTGGAATAAATGCTTTGTCCCCCAAATCCTGGGTTAACAGTCATCACTAATACTAAGTCAACCATTCCTAATACAGCACTAATGGCACTCACTGGAGTTCCTGGATTAATCACAATTCCCTGCTTTTTACACCTTCAGATTTAATCAGTTGTAAGGTACGATGAATATGATTTGTTGCTTCGATATGAACAGAAATATAGTCCGCCCCCGCTTTTGCAAATTCCTTTTACAAAACGTTCAGGTTCTTGAACCATTAAATGACAATCTAATGTTAATGTTGTAATGGGACGAAGTCCTTCTACAATATTTGGTCCAAGTGTTAAGTTAGGAACGAATTGACCATCCATTGCATCGATATGAATCCAGTCTGCTCCTAATTGTTCTACTTTCTTAACGTCTTCTCCTAATGTTGCAAAAATTTGCACTTAAAATTGAAGGTGCTACTTTCATGTTTTTGACTCCTTTTATAATGATTATTTTTCTTTTGATACATTGGTTTTCTTTGGCTAATTTCTTCATAGAAATCTTGATAATGGTCATATCTTTCTTGCCAAATTTTCCCCTCTTGAACGGCTTCTATCACAGCGCACTGAGGTTCATGTTGATGAGAACACTCTCTAAATTTACATTGAGTAAAGAATTCTTCAAATTCTGGAAATAAATGCGGAAGGTCTTCTTTTTCCACACCAATAAAATCTACCGTACTAAATCCCAGGGGTATCTGCTATCCAAACTTCTTCTACTTCATGCAGGGAAACTTGTCTAGTCGTATGTTTTCCTCGACCTAATGCGCTAGAAATCTCTCCAGTTTCTTGATTTAATTGAGGAATTAATTGATTCAACATTGTTGATTTTTCCAACCCCAGATTGCCCTAAAAGACAACTAGTTTCCCTTTATAAGAAGCTAAAAAAAGTCACTTTTGTGATCTTTTACTTCTGAAGAATACCATACTTCATATCCTACTTCTTGATATTTCTTCTTCACTACTTCTAAACGTTGTAATTGTGCTGAAGTTAATAAATCTACCTTCGTAATTAATAATACGGGTTGAATTTCCATTCCTTCTAAATACACTAAAAAATCGATCTACTAAATGCGTTGAAAAAATCTGGTTCCACAGCAGACATCACTACTACACCAATATCTACATTTGAAACAGGTGGACGAACTAAAAGCATTTTTCCTAGGATGAATTTTTTTCTAACACTCCTTCTTCCAGAGTATCACTAGTAAAATCCACAATATCTCCCACTAATGGAGACTGTCCCTCTTTTTCTAAAAACTCCACGAGCGCGAGTTTGATACACTTGATGTGAGGACTCGATATAATAAAAAGCCACTTAAGGCTCGAATAATTTTTTTCCTTGAGGCATAATCGCTCCTTTCGATTTTTTTGTTATCAGTTACATTATAAAGATTTTTCCCAAAGAAATTGCTATGCTTTATCCTTAAATTCATAAAAAAAGAAAAGAAAGTAGAATATCAGTGATAGTTCACCTTCGACATCTACTTCCTTTACAAAAATTCAGTAAGCAATTGAATTATTATTAGGATTTCTGAATAGAATCACGAAATACCCTAATTTCTTATAAATCATTCTCATAAAAAATTCTACTACTCTCTTAATCCATCCCACAAAACAACTCGCCCATCCTGCAAGGACTTTTGCACATCAATAATTCTTTGATTCGAACTTCCTCTAAATTGCAATGTTAAATCTCTTTTTAATATCAAATCGTCCATCTACTAAAAATATCAAGTTCTTGTAGCAACGCTTTTTATCAGGTGTTTCTAACTGTAACTCTTCCCAAGTATAGCCTGTCCAGGACCAGATATCTTTTTCAGAACGTCCATAGACACTGCGTAATTTAACGAGACGCAGGATAGAATACCTGAGTATTTAAGAAAGGTTCTCCCTCCTAATAATGTCAAACCTTGGCAACAACTAGGCTGCGCAAGATCTTGCATGATTTGTTCTTCTAGATTCTTCTGTATAAAGGAATTCCCAGCATTAAAATACTAGTCGCTTTGACATTATAACATCCCTCGCAGTGAAACATGCAGCCTGATACATAGAGGGAGTTCCGCACACCTTCTCCATCTACAAAGTTAAAGGCCTTGTAGTCAATGATACGGCCTTGACTGAGTTCCTCGCTTTTCCATTCTTGTGGTTTTGGATTATTCATTCGCTACCTCTATCCAATAACGCTCCACACCATTACGAACATCCTCAAGGAGCCCACCATTTACTAAAATGACTGCTCTGCTAGCAGGATTATTTACGCTACAGGTCACAAGAGTTCTCTTGATGTTCTTTCCCTTAGCAACTTGCAAGCCCTGACGGAGAGTTTCCTTAGCATAACCCTTGCCTCTTTCTGATGGACGAATGGAGTAGCCAATGTGGCCAGCATAATTCAGTAACCCCTCATTCAGTCTCAATCGCAGATTCAAAAATCCTAGAGCACGACCTACATCATCAAATGATACAAGTTGAATAGAAGGAACACGATTTTCAGGCAAGTTTATTCCCATCTCTTTTTTCATATTTGTTTCCAACCACTCTTCATACACAAAGTTCTCTGTATCCCAAAATCCTCCATCATGGGCTGATTGACTCTTTTCAAACTCTGCCATCATCTCTAAAACTGTTTCTTTATCTGCTAATCTTGGTCTGCGTAGTTCCATCCTTTTACCTCCCACTATGAGAAAAGCGAGAGCTGACTCTCACTTTTATTTTTTCTTATTCTTGTTTAAAAATTGTTCTCTGAGATTGAGCAAGCGTTCTTTTTTACCAGCTCCACCTTTAGAGTGTTTCTCGTGATAACGAGTCACTTGTGCGCGACCCTTATCGTCTAATTGATATTTCCCCATCTCATTTCTTTCTAATTTGTTACTTGATGGCCAGCTATTTTAATCGTTGAGCCATTCATATGTTTGACACGCGCAGCGATTTCCTTGTGACGCCCATTGACCATAGGTCTCGCTTGAGGATTACCTAGATAGCCACAAGTTCGTTTCACCACATCTACTGTTTTAGGGTCGCTATTGCCACAGTTTGGACAAACAAATAAACAGCAACTCACACATAAGGAACAGCGTACACCTTCCCCATTCCCCAGGTTTTGGAAACTTCATACCCATCCCTCCTAATTTCTTAGATTTCTTTCAGTAGAGATGTTTTACCCGTGATTTTATTTCTTGATGTCTTCCGTGAACCATAGGGCGAGCTTGTGGATTTCCTAAATAACTGCAAGTTCTTTTTAACGACATCACAAGTTTTTGGGATTTCTATTTTTTTACATACTGGACATTCAAACCCTTTTGCTGTTGGTTCAAACTCCCTTCATAGCCACATTCATAACAACGATCAATCGGTGTATTCGTTCCAAGATAACCCACTCTTTCATAGGCATAATCCCATACCGCTTCAAGCCCTTTTCGGATTTTGTTTCATGACAGGATATTCGCACTAATGAATAAATCCTCCTGAAGAATACACAGGGATAATCTTTTCTCAAACTCAATTTTTCAAATGGAGTTGGTGATTTTCTCACATCGTAATGGAAAGCTATTTCGTATAATATTCCTTATTTGTAATATCAGCTACATCTCCAAATTTTTTTCTTGATCTAATCGACAAAAAACGATCCGTTAAACTTTCACTTGGAGTTGCATAAACACTAAAAATGATAGTCATATTCATCCGACCATTCCTTTGTTTTTCTCGCTCAATCGTTTCAAAATAGTTTAAGGTGAAAAGTCTTTTTGCTTCTGGATTTGTTTCCCAAGAATTTCCAAAAAGACAGTAGCCGTTTCATATAAACCAATATATCCAAGCGACACTGTTGCACGACGATGTTTGAAATACTTCATCTACCACTTCATCATTCATCAATCGTTTTGCCAAAAGAACCATAACGATATAAAAATAGGCGCATTCGCTGATTTTGCCTCTTTACAGCGTTCTACCCGGTACAATAATGCATCTTTACAAATTTGTAATTTTTTTCTTCTAAAAGGCTCCAAAAATTGTTCTTTATCGCCATCTGATTCTAACGCAATTCTCGGAAGATTTAATGTGACAACTCCTAAATTCATTCTTCCATCTGAAACATCTTCACCTTTTTTTCATTTTTCCAACCTTGCAAAAATGAACGGCATCCCATCGGCACTTTAAAGCTACCCGTAATTCGAATAATTTGTTCATAATTTAAGACATCTGGATACATTCTTTTAGTCGAACATTCTAAAGCTAATGTTTTGATATCATAATTTGAATCCTTTTTGCTCTAAATTCACACCACGTTTTAACGTAAAAATTAATTTAGGGAAAAATAGCCGTTCTTTCTTCTTTTTCCAATCCCTTTGATTCTTACTTTTTAAAATCGCTTTTTGAATTTCTCGTTCAAATAATGACATTCCTAATCCAAATCCTAATGTTGTAAATGGAGTTTGACCTTGAGAAGTATAAAGCGTATTAATTTCATACTCTAAAGATTGCATAGCATCATAAATATCTTTTTTTCGTTTTTTTCTAATGCATACGCTTCTTGTTTTTTTTCTCCATCTACCCATTTTTCAGCATCTTGTAAATGTTTTTCATAATTCAACTTTGCATAAGGGAGCTAATACTTCATCAATACGATTCGCAGAACATCCTCCATATTGACTTGAAGCCACATTCGCAATAATTTTGCGCCATTTGAGCAGTAGCTGTTTGGATTGATTTTAGGACTTTCAACATCCGCGTTTCCAATTTTAAATCCATGTTCAAACATTTCCTTAAAATCAATTAAACTACAATTCGTCATCGGTAAATAAGGATGATAGTCTAAGTCATGATAATGAATATCCCTTTTAAATGAGCATTTGCAACATGTGGAGGGAAGCATTTTTAGTCCGAAAGCTTTCCCTACTGTTCCTGCCATCAAATCTCTTTGCGTATTAAAGACTTCACTATCTTTATTTGGCATTTTTCATGAATAATACTGCATCTCTTTGGCTTAATTTTGTTAATCTTTGGGTAACATCCATTTCTTTTTGTCGTTTTTATCCCATTCAATTCGAGTGGCAAGAAATTGATTTGCTAATACCGTTTCTCCTTCTTGTTTCAAACAATTCAAAACAATAGCTTCTATTTCTTCTGTTTTAATGATTTTTTTATCGCTAAACTTTCAATTTCTAATAAAAATTTTTTCTCGTAACTTCATCTAATATTTCTTTACGATTGCTTTGAAAGTTCTACCATATATACTTTTTCTCAGCTTTTTCTATTCCATGAAAAGATTTTTTTGACGATGGAACGTCTCTACTCTTCTCATCTCTTTTCTTTACAAGCACTACACTCAACTCTCACTCCTCCTTTACATTTTTATCACCTTTACTATCATACACCTACATATTGTGTTTTTTTCAACCACTTTTTAAAAACTATATATAGTTTATATTACAAAAACTTCTATAGAAACTCTCGTCTCTATAGAAGTTTAATCTTAAACTCTCTACACTTATGAAGAAAACTCACTATAATCATACTCCCTATGAATTTCTTCATGTTAACTTAGAAAATTTTAATGCTCTGCCTTAATTTCTTTACCTGCTACAGTAGTTGTTTTCAATAAAGCCTGAAGATTTTCTTTCATTACTGAAATATAATCATCACCCTTTATCCATTTCTTCTTTTTGTTAAAAGATTCTAATGGATTTAACACCTCTAACACAACTCCCTGTTTCTGTTGCTAGAGTCTTCGCAATTTTTTTTCTGATGCATTTTCTTCAAAAATAAATATAACGAATTTCATTTTCTTTAATATACTTCGTTAATTCAGCTAGACGAGCTGGTGAAGGTTCTGCTTCTGGAGAAATCCCTAGCAATCCCTACTTGATTTAAACCATAATCTGTTGCTAAATATCTAAACGCTGTATGTTGTGTCACAAAAATTCTTTTTGCTTCGCATCTTTTAAAGCTGCTGTGTACTCATTATCTAACTGCGATAATTTTTTTCTAAATATGCTTGTGCATTTGTTTTTAAATGCAGATGCTTTTTTTCAGGAAATGCTTCACTTAATTGAGCTGTAATTTTTTTCAACTAATAATTTTGCTTTTTTTAGGAGATAACCATACATGTGGATCAAACTCATGTTCATGTTCATCATGATGTTCTTCACCTTCGTGATCATGTTCATCTTCAATTGGCAATAATTCCATATCTTTTGTTGCTTTAATTTCTTTTACTTTTGAATCTGTTAAACTTTTCATCACAGTTGGAACCCAAGTTTCCATATTTTCATTATCATAAACTAAAGCATCTGATTGTGAGATTTTTTTGCAATATCTTTTCGCCGTTGGATCATATTCATGAGGCTCAGTTCCGGCACTAATTAATAATGTAACATTTCCTTCTTCTCCAACGATATTTCTAGTAAAATCATACATTGGGAAAAATGTTGTCATAATATTTAATTTAGATTCTTTTTGAGGTTTTGTAGAAGTAGTTGGTTGAGAACAAGCACCTAATAAAAATGCTGCTCCTAACACTGCTATAATTTTTTTACTTACTTTCATCATTGTACTCCTCTTATTTTTTTCTTTCCACGTTTTCAGCTTCATGAATCAATTTTCAACGCACGTTTACGAGTTTTAATATTTGGACTTTTCATTTGTCTATATGCTGTTGCTAGATCTTGTTTCATTTCTTTCCTCCATTACTATGAATTACCAGCTTGCTTTTGACAACACCTGGAATTAATCCTTTATGAGCTAAATCACGGAATTTAATTCTTGAGATTCCAAATTTTCTCATATAGGCTCTTGGTCGACCATCCACCATATCTCTATTTTTTTCACACGATTTGATTTGAATTAATCGGTAATTTACGAAGAGCTTCATAATCCCCCTGCTTGTTTTTAATTCATATCTCAATCTGAGCATATTTTTTTCAACTAATGCTAATTGTTTTTGATGTTTTAGCAATTTTTGACTTTCTTAGCCATTTGTTCTCCTCTTTTTCATTTTTTTACTTTCTTTCTTAAATCGTAACATTTACGTTTTATGATTATAGCAGTTCTTTTTGTTTTGCAATAGGTATTTTTACTGTTTTTTTCAAAGAAAATGAAAAACTGCTGGTATTAAACCAACAGTTTTCATTTTCATTATTGTTTTAATCGACGGTGTTTTAGAAACACCAATACGGTTAATCGCTTTGTTTAGTGCAATTTTCGCACGTTCTACTTCACTCTTAGAGCAATTTTTATTTTGAATAATCGCTTCTGCTTTATCACGTGCTTGTTCTGCACGACCCACGTCAATATCACGTGCACGTTCGGCAACGTTCGCAATAACTGTTACGACATTATCACGTACTTCCATAATTCCTCCACCAATCGCAATATAATCAGTAGGTGAATCTTCTAAGAAACGTTTTACCTGTAATTCACCAATTTTTTAAACGGCAACATGATTGGCGCATGGTTTGGAAGAATTGTAATTCCCTCCATCAATAGCTTCTGCACTAACCGAATAAGAACGGTGATTATAAACTTTTCCTTCTGGTGTCGTTACGACGACTAAAAAGTTCTCGATTTTCAAGCATGATTAATTACCTCCTCGGTAACCTGCCGCTTGTGCTTTTTTTAAGAACATCTTCAATCGGTCCAACATTACGGAATAAGTCCTCAGGAATATCATCATATTCTCCATCAATAATTCCTTTAAAGCCACGTACTGTATCTTTAATAGGAACATATGATCCAGGTTGACCTGTAAATGCTTCTGCAACGTGGAAGTTTTGAGATAAGAAGAATTGAATTCTTCTTGCACGGTTTACAATAATTTTTTTCACTATCAGATAATTCATCAATCCCTAAAAATAGCGATAATATCTTGTAATTCACGATAACGTTGTAACATTTGTTGAACTTTCATAGCTACTTCATAGTGTTCTTCTCCCAACAATATCTGGAGTTAAAGCACTTGAAGTTGAAGCTAATGGATCCACCGCTGGGTAAATCCCTTGCTCCGTTAAACGACGCTCTAAGTTTCGTTGTTGCATCTAAATGGGCAAATGTTGTAGCTGGCGCTGGGTCAGTATAGTCATCGGCAGGAACGTAAATAGCTTGAATGGATGTAATAGATCCATCTTTTGTTGAACTAATACGTTCTTGTAATTGTCCCATTTCAGTTGCTAATGTTGGTTGATACCCCTACAGCTGAAGGCATACGACCTAAAAGGGCTGATACTTCTGAACCCGCTTGAGTAAAACGATAAATATTATCAATGAATAATAATACATCTTGTTTTTTTGCTCATCACGGAAAGTGTTCAGCAATCGTTAATCCTGTTAATGCAACACGCATACGAGCTCCTGGGTGGGTTCATTCATTTGTCCAAATACCATGGCTGTTTTAGCGGATACCCCTGAATCTTGCATTTCATGATAAAGGTCATTCCCCTTCACGAGTACGTTCTCCTACACCCGTAAATACAGAAATACCACCTAATTCTTCAGCAATATTATGAATCAATTCTTGAATTAATACAGTTTTACCTACTCCGGCACCTCCGAAATAATCCAATCTTTCCTCCTTTTTAAGATAAGGAGCTAATAAGTCAATGACTTTAATTCCTGTTTGTAGAATTTCATATTGACTACTTAATTGTTCAAATTTAGGAGCTGGTTTTATGAATTTCATCACGTCTAAAAATCTTCAGGAAATTTCCTCTCCTAAATCAATTGTATCTCCTAATACATTAAATACTCGACCTAAAGTTTCTGTTCCAACTGGAACACTAATCGTACGTCCTAAATCAATAACTTTCATGCCTCGTTGAAGACCATCAGTTGATTCCATGGCAATTGTACGTACAGCACCATCCCCTAATTCAACAGCTGTTTCAAGCGTAATTGTTTTTTTATGCCCTTCTTGATCTTCTTTTAATAACATGTAGGGGCATTGTGAATATCAGGCACGCCTGCTTCTAAAGGAAATACAACGTCCACAACTGGTCCAACTACTTGCAAAATTTCTCCAGTTCTCAAAAAAATTTCCTCCTTTCACTCTTACTGTTCTTCTAGAGCTGCTGCTCCGCCAACGATTTCAGTTATTTCTTGTGTTATTTGTGCTTGACGACGTTGGTTTAAATCTTGTGTCAAATCACTAATTAAATCTCTCGCATTATCCGTTGCACTTCTCATGGCTGTCATACGTGAAGCATGTTCAGCAGCTTTTTGCATCGATAATTGCCCCATAAATTAGAGATTCAGCATATTGAGGCAATAATGTTTCCATAATAATTTCTTTATTTGGCTCAAAAATATAATCTAACTCATATTCTTTTCGCTTCATCTTCATCTAAGTCAATAATCGGTAACATTTTTTCAACACGATAATTTGATAATAATGCATTCACATGGTGATTATAACAAACATAAAATTCATCAAATTCACCTTTGTCTAAACATTTTGTACCGCACTACTTACAATTTTACGTACTTCTTCAAATGATGGAATATCACTGACTTCATTAATTTCTAAACGAACATCAATCCCCATCTTTTTTTAAAAGAAACGACTTGCAGCTCCACCAATCGTTAAAATTACAACTCATCTTTTGAATCATGATCCGTTTGTAACATTTCACGTGTTGCTTGGAAAAATAGAAGAATTATAACTTCCTGCTAAATCCTTGGTCAGATGAAATCACAAGATAACCTGTTTTTTTCGAACAGGGTCTCTCAATTAATAAATCATGATAATCAATAAATGATTCATCTTCATCATGAATAACTTTCTTCCTCTAATTCTTCATCTTTATGATCATGCTGTGCATATAGTAAGTGAGTGACAACTTCACGGATTTTTCAGCATAATCATGATATCGACGAACGGCTTGTTCAGACTTAGCTAGTTTTTGAAGCAGAAACCATTTGCATAGCACTTGTAATTTGACTTGTTTTTTTCGTTGAAATAATTCGCTTCTTCAAGTCGTTTAATGAAGACGCCATACAATTCACCTCTTCTTTCTAGTTCGTATTATTTTGAGCGTTCGTATAGATGAATTTGTTTAAACTTCTCAATCACTTGATAGAAAGCTTCTTCATCAGGAATTTTTTTCTTCATCACGAATACTTGCTAAAAATATCTGCATGTTCATTTTCTAAATGTTGATACAATGCTTTTTCGAAATCTTTTCAATCTTTCAATAGGAATTGAATCTAAAAATTCCCTTTGTTAATGCAAATAAAAATTGATACTTGATGTTCAATTGGTAATGGTCTATGAACATCTTGTTTTAGTACTTCTACGGTTCTCTTACCACGATTTAATTTTTTTGTTGAGTTGCCGCATCTAAATCAGAACCAAATTGTGTGAAGGCTTCTAATTCACGGTAACTTGCTAAGTCGATACGTAATGTACCTGAAACCTTTTTCATCGCTTTAATTTGCGCAGATCCCCCACACGTGATACAGATAATCCGGCAGATAAACCTGGACGAACACCTGAATAGAATAAATCACTTTCTAAGAAGATTTGACCATCTGTAATAGAAATTACGTTAGTAGGAATATAAGCAGAAATATCTCCCTGCTTGAGTTTCAATAATTGGTAAGGCTGTTAAAGAACCGCCACCTAGTTCATCATTTAACTTCGCTGAGCGTTCTAATAAACGTGAGTGTAAATAGAATACATCCCCTGGATACGCTTCACGACCTGGAGGACGACGAAGTAATAATGAAATTTCACGGTAAGCTGCTGCTTGTTTTGATAAATCATCATAAACAATTAAATACATCTTTTTCCGTTATACATAAATTCTTCTCCCATTGCAGTTCCTGCATACGGAGCAATATAGAGCATTGGAGCTGGTTGTGAAGCACTAGCGGATACAACTGTTGTATAATCCATTGCTCCATAACGTTTTTAATGTTTCTACTAAAGCTTTTTACAGTAGATTCTTTTTGCCCAATTGCGACATAAATACATAAAGTATCTTTACCTTTTTGGTTTAAAATTGCATCAATAGCAATACTTGTTTTACCTGTTTTTTTCTGTCTCCGATAATTAATTCCCGTTGACCTTTACCAATCGGAACTAATGCATCGATTACTTTTTAATCCAGTTGCTAATGATTGGTGCACACTTTTACGTTGCATTACACCAGGTGCTTCATTTTCTACTGGACGACGTTTTGTTGTTTCAAGTGCTCCTAAGCCATCAATTGGACGACCTAAAGCATCCACAACACGACCAATCAAAGCATCTCCTACAGGAACGTCTAAAAATACGACCTGTACGACGCACTGATTCTCCTTCATGGATATTTTCATACGTACCAAAGATAATAACACCAACATCATTCTTTTTCTAGATTTTTGTGCCATACCATACGTACCATTTGCAAAATTCTACTAATTCACCAGCCATCACGTTGGTAAGACCGATGACACGAGCAATTCCGTCCCCAATAAATGAAACTTCACCAATCTCTTCAATATGTTGTTCCGCTTCAAAGGAATTAATTTGGTTTCGGATTCCTGCTGTAATATTACCGAATTCCGTATCCATTGTCTCACCCCTTCAATCCTGTTTGACAAATTTTTTTCTTAAACTGTTCAAGTTTATATAATAATGTTCCATCTAGTAAATATTCTTTTGTCTTTAATTTTACTCCACCTATAACAGTTGGATCGACAGTATTAACATAAGAATCATATTCTTTTTTTGTTTTTCTTTTTGAAAAAGCTCTGCAATACGTTCGATTTGTTCCTCCGTTAATGGAACTCGCTGAAATCATTTCAAGTCGATTAGCTGAGTAAATATCAAGAAAATGCTTCTACTGCTTCAATTAAATATGATGATTTATCCGGATGTAAGTACGGTCTTAAATAATCTTGTGTACTTTGGGATAAACTTGAAACAGCTTCTGATAATATTGACATTTTTCTCATCAACAGATACTTGTTCTAAATGCATCAATTGACGAAAACGTGCTGTATTTTGAATGCCTTCTAATACTTCTTGCAATTCTTGTGTAACAATATTTAAAGTTCCGTCATACTTTACTTGTCCATAAAAATGACTGGCTGCTTTGACTAATTCTTTATGAAATTTCACCATCAGCTTTTCCAACCCTTCAATAAAGGATTCAATCACATCTTGATGTGTCTGCTCAGTCAACTCTTTATTTAAAAATTTGGCTTGCAAGTTGAACGGATAAATCCACGATTTGTCCTTGCATTTGTGCTAAAAGCACGTTGTTTCATGGAATCAACTTCACGTTGTCCATCTAGTTTCATTCTAGAAACAACATCTCGTCCTTCTTTAATCATTTCATCTTGCATTTTTGAAGCAGCTTCTCTTGTCGTATTTAAAATTTCTTGACCTTTCGCTTCTGCATTATGAATAATTTCTTTTCGCATTTGCTTGAATTTCTTCAGCTGCCTTACGTTTTGCTTCTGCTTCATCTAAATCTTTACTGATTTTTTTGACGACGAGCCTCTAATGTAGCTTCAATTTTATCCCAAGCAAAATGTTTTTACTAAAAAAATAGTAATAAGATAATTGAAATTAAGACAATAAGTGTATTTCCAAGAACAGGGCTACCTGTTAACATATACTGAAACATCCATCATCCCTCCTTTTCAACAAATTTATCTTTTAAAATAATTATTTGATGAAAAACTAGGATTAAAGCGATTAATACCGCAAAAGATTGGCATCGCTTCGATTAAGGCTACCCCAACGAACATTGTTGAACGTAATTCATTACTCATTTCTGGTTGGCGTGTCATTGATTCAATTGTTTTTTTACGATAACTGCTTGGTTACCAAAAGCGGCTGCTAAAGCTGCCCCTGCTACTGCGATTGCTGCTGCTAATTCTGTCATAAGTTAATTCCTCATTTCTAAAAAAATTATTCATGTTCTACTTTATGTGCAATGTACACCATTGTTAATGTACAAAAATACATAGGCTTGAATTGCTCCGATTACTACAGAAAATCCTTGCCAAACAACTCCTAATGGAATTGCAAAAATATATGTTAAGATTCCAAAACTGGATGAAAAACATCACAATTAATCCTAACAATACTTCACCTGCATAAATATTTCCGTATAGACGGAATGCAAGTGTAATTGTATTTGTAAACTCTTCAATTAATTTAATCGGTAACATTAAAGACATCGGACTCAAATAAGAGTTTTTTTGATATAGCCTTTTAATCCCATTTTTTTGAACACCAGAATAGTGTGCAATTAAAGGTTGTCATCAATGATAATGCCAAACACACTTCCGGACTTGCTGTAGGGAGAAGCAAAGTAACTATGTTCTCCATAATGGAAATAAATCACTAAACCGACTATATTGGCGATTAAAATAAATGAGAAGAGTGAAAAATACATATAAGTAATATGACTTGCCCGTTTCTTCATCTACTGCACCGTTTACAATCCCTTTTTGTAAAATCCATTAGAGATTCAAAAACATTTTGCATCTTTCCTGGTTTCATAGAAACATTTCTAGCAGCTACCATTGAAAAAGATGGTAACTACTAATACTGTCACTAGACAAGAAAGTAAGATTGGAACTGAAAAAGACAAACCAAAAATTCTATCGTTTTTGGTAAAGCTTCCATAACTCATACTCCCTTATTTATTCCAAATAAAAAAACTGACAAATTTTCCACCTATCGCATTCATTTCGCTTCACGGTGATTATTGTCAGAATTTCATGGCAATAGTCAGACGCAAAAGCGTGACTACGAGTTTTATTTATTTGGTTCCAAATAGGCGATCACCAGCATCGCCCTAATCCCTGGAAGGATATAGCCGTTTTCGTTTAATCGCTCATCTAATGCCGCAGCATAGATGTCAATTTCTGGGTGCGCTTCTTGAAGAACTTTTTACTCCTTCTGGCGCAGCCACAAGACAACAAAACTTAATCGATTCAGGGTGCGCTCCACGTTTTTAATAACGCATCAATCGCAGCCACTGCAGATCCTCCTGTAGCTAACATTGGATCAACTACAAATAATTGTCTTTCAGAAATATCTGAAGGCAATTTTACAAAATACTCAACAGGTTGTAATGTATCATGATCACGGTACATTCCAACATGTCCAATTTTGGCAGCTGGAATTAATTCTAAAATTCCGTCAACCATTCCTAAACCAGCACGTAAAATAGGAATGATAGCAACTTTTTACCCGCCAAAGTTTTTCAATGTTGTTTTTACTAATGGAGTTTCAATCTCCACATCTTCTAACGGTAAATCTCTTGAAACTTCATATGCCATTAACATTGAAATTTCATTTACAACCTCACGAAAGACTTTTTGTTCCACAATCTTTTTGTCGAATCATCGTTAATTTATGTTGAATTAAAGGATGATCTAACACATTAAACTTACCCATCTTGCTTGCTCCTTCCATAATATATTTTCACTATTTGTTATTCTACAAAAACAATCAAAATACTAGTATATAAATAGGAAAAAGAGTTTTTTTCCTTAAAAATTTCATTAAGAAAAATTTTGCTTTCATTTTTTATGTGACTGATTACATTGTGTTATTCATATAATGGAAATTGTTTTGTCAACTCTTGTACAGATTGACGAACTTCGTCTAATTTTCCTTCATCGTTTGAATGAGCTAGTGTTTCTACAATTAATTGAGCAACTGTTTTTGCTGCTTCTTTATCAAAAGCCACGTGTTGTAATGGCTGCTGTTCCAACACGAATACCACTAGTCTTCATTGGTGGTAATGGGTCAAATGGAATAGCATTTTTATTTACTGTAATTCCTACACTATCTAATAATTCTTGAGCTTCTTTCCCATTTAAACCAGTAGAAGTAATGTCTAATAATAATAAATGATTATCTGTTCCACCAGAAATTGGACGGATTCCACTTTCATTAAACACTTCTGCCATTGCTTTTTGCATTTTTCAACGACATGTTCGATATACTCTCCAAACGCTGGTTGAAGTGCTTCATGGAACGCAACTGCTTTAGCTGCAATCACATGTTCTAATGGTCCCCCTTGAATACCTGGGAAAAATGGCACTATTAATTTTTTTAGCAAATTCTTGTTTGGCTAAAATTAAACCGCCTCTTGGTCCACGTAATGTTTTTATGCGTTGTTGAAGTCACAACATCTGCATAAGGGACTGGAGTTCTGATGAGCACCTTTTGCCACTAACCCTGCAATATGTGCCATATCTACCATGAAATAAGCATCAATACTTTTAGCAATTTCACTAATACGTTTGAAATCAATTTCTCTTGGGATAGGCAGACGCACCTGCAACAATTAGTTTTGGACGTTCTGTTTTAGCAATTTCTTCTAAGGCATCATAATCAATCATTTCTGTTTCCGGATTCAATCCATACGCAATAAAAATCATAATCTTGACCGAGAAGTTAACTCCCATTCCATGGGTTAAAATGACCGCCATGACTTAAATCCATTCCTAAAAATTTTATCCCCTTTTTGAAACAAGCGTTCGATAGGCTGCCATATTCGCTTGAGAACCAGAATGGGGTTGAACATTAGCATATTCCGCTCCAAATAATTCTTTTACACGGTCGATTGCTAATTGTTCAATTACATCGATATATTCACATCCACCATAATAACGGCGATTTGGGTAACCTTCAGCATATTTATTCGTTAAAATGCTACCTTGCGCTCTTAATACGGCAGGTGAAACGAAAGTTTTCTGAAGCAATTAATTCAATCCCATGCTTTTTGTCGCTGGGCTTCTTTTCCAATTGCCTCAAACACTAGTGTGTCTTCTTTAAACTGTGTCATTAGCTTCACTCCTTTTCTTCAATAGAATTATTCTAACATAGTTTGTCAGTATCCTCAAAATTAGTAGCTTCTCTTTTTCTATAGTTCTTTTTATAACACTAGATGCTTTTTCTAAGCGATTCATATACGCCAACCCCGCACCTTCTTTAACACTTGCCTGCGCTAAAAATAATAGTCGCATCGGTATGATCTAACGAGCGCAAAGCATTAAATAAATGATGATTCATATCTGCAAGAGAATCTTTTTCGCCTAATGAATAAGACTCTTCTACTTTAGAGCTCACTGCATCTAAAATATCATTCGTTGCCATAACTGCAATTTTTTCACCTTGTTCTTGATATTCACTAATTAATTGATGCCAAAACTCTAAAGAACCTTCCACCACAACGACTGGAGTAGTTGGAGCATAGTAGCGATATTTCATCCCCGGTGACTTAGGAGTTACTTTTTCCCCGTTGTTGTTTTCATATATTCCACTAATGGTCCAATAATTGGTTCAATTTCTTCTTTTTGTAATCACTCCTGGTCGTAAAATAACAGGGACCTTCTTCATTTCGTTAGATCAATGACTGTAGATTCAACACCGACACTTGTATCTCCACCATCTACGATACCCGCAATTCTTCCATCCATATCTTCCACCACATGTTGAACTCTTGTTGGACTTGGTTTTGTTGATTGATTTGCACTTGGACCCAACTAATGGAATTCCAACTTGTTCAATTAATGATAATGTCAACTCATGATTTGGCATTCTAAACGATACAGTCGGTAGTCCTGCTGATAACGCTGGTGCATAAATACCAGGTTTCGCTTTTAAAATCATCGTTAATGGTCCAGGCCAAAAAATGTTTCGCTAATAATTTTGCACTTTTCTGGAAATTCTTCAACAGTATCCATCACTTGATCTACAGAATGAACATGAACAATTAATGGATTATCACTCGGTCTTCCCTTTGCTTCAAATACTTTTTAAGACTGCCTCTTGGCTTGTTGCAATTGCTCCTAATCCATACACTGTTTCTGTTGGGAAAGCGACAACTTCTCCTTCTTTCAATAAAGTAGCTGCTTTGTCTAATGTTTCTTGATAAAAATTTGTGTTTTTCATGTTACTTCCTCCTTCCTACAATAATCATTCGATCATTTCCTGATAAATCTTTATGAATACTCACTTCTCGATTCGGACAATACTGTTTAAATAATTGTTGAACAACCTTACCCTTGCTGAAGCCAATTTCAAAAAAAGGCTTGTCCCTCTTCCAATAAATAAATTTTCTAAATTTTCTGCAATATTTCGGTAAATTGCTAATCCCTCATCTTCTGCAAAAAGAGCTACTTCTGGTTCAAATCGTAAAACCGATTCATCCATCACGTTTTTCTCTGAAACATCAATATAAGGGGGATTACTAATGATAGCATACAAATTTTTTTGAGGAGAAACTTCATGAAATACATCGCTTAAATATAATAGAAATATTTTTCTAACTCGTATTTCTCTTTGATTTTTCTTAGCAATTTGAAGTGCTCCTTCTGAAATATCCACACCTTGATAAGAAAAGTCTGGGCATTCTAAAGCTAATGTATGAATAATACAACCTGTCCCTACTCCAATTTCTAACACTTTTCCACTAGACTGTTCAAATAAAAAATCAATGATTTTTTTCAACTAATTCTTCCGTCTCAGGTCTTGGAATTAAAGTATCGGGACTCACGATAAATTCTCGTCCATAAAAACTCTTCTTGCTTTGTAATATATTGCAATGGTTCAAAATTTGCTAAACGAATAAGTAATGGTTCCATTTTTTCCCATAATCCAACTACTGCAGGCTGATTCAAATGAATGAGTAAATCTGTCATCGTCCACTGATTCAAATATAAGCTTAATTGACGAGCATACCACTCACAATCTTCTTTCGAAAAATGAAGGTTGTCTTTCTTGTAAAAAACAAGAAGCCCTAACTAGGACTTCCTGATTCGTTGGATTAGTTATTTCCATTATTTAATTGCTCCAATTTTTCAGTGTGATCGTATAAAAATTAATGCATCGACAATTTCATCAATTTTTCCTGCAAGAACTTGGTCTAATTTTTTTGTAACGTTAATCCAATACGATGATCTGTCACACGGTTTTGAGGGAAATTGTATGTACGAATACGTTCTGAACGATCCCCTGTACCAACGGCAGATTTTCTATTTGCATCATATTCTGATTGAGCTTCTTGAGAGATTTTTATCGTATACACGAGCACGTAATACTTTCATCGCTTTCTCTGTTTTTTTAATTGAGAACGTTCATCTTGCATCGCTACGACAATACCTGTTGGTAAGTGAGTTAAACGAACGGCAGAAGCTGTTTTATTAACGTGTTGTCCACCCGCACCAGAAGCATGATAAATATCCACACGAATATCTTTTATCTTCTAATTCAATCTCTACTTCTTCTGCTTCAGGCATGACTACAACTGTTGCAGTTGATGTATGAACACGACCCTTGTGATTCAGTTGAAGGAACACGTTGTACACGGTGAGCTCCTGATTCATATTTTAATTTTTGAGAATACATTATCCCCTGTAATCATTAAAATAACTTCTTTATATCCACCGATACCTGTAATGTTAGCATCCATCACTTCTACACGCCAACCTTGTGATTCAGCATATTTTTTTGGTACATAGATAATAAATCTCCCGCAAACAATGCTGCTTCATCTCCACCAGCAGCTCCACGAATTTCCATAATAATGTTTTTTTACCATCATTTGGATCTTCTGGTAATAATAAGAATTTTAATTTTTTTCTTCTAATTCTACTTTTTTTCTTTTTTTAAGAGAAGCTAATTCTTCCTTTAGCCATTTCAGCCATTTCGCTATCTAAGCCTTCTCCTAACATTTCTTCTGTATCGCCAATTTCTTCCACTACTTGCTGGTAACGTTTAAAAGTTTCAACTTTCGGACGCAAATTAGACTCTTCTTTTGTTAATTCCATGAAACGTTTTTGTATCACTAATGACATCTGGGTCACTTAATAACTCAGATAATTCATCATAACGAATAATAAAACTATCTAATTGATCAAACATAATTTCCTCCTTAAATTTCTTTTCTTTACCTGGGTGTGAATAATGATAACGACAAACGGGATAATACGATTCATTCCCACCAATTTGTATTTGTTCACCCGTATAAACAGGTTTTTCCATCTACGACACGCATATTCATACTTGCCTTTTTATGGCAGTACCAGCAAATCGTTTTAATTTCCTCAATTTTATCAGCATATAATAATAAATACTTTAGAACCGGTAAATAATTCATTTTGGAAAATCATTTTTCAATCCAAAAAGCCATTACTGGAATATCCAAAAATATCTACAATATGCGCTAAATCTAAAAATATGTTCTCTACTTAAAAAAATTGAGATTCATCAATTAAAAATACAAGCAGGTTTTACCTCTTGTTCTTTTTACAATGGCAATAATATCTGTTTCATCATAAATTGGAATGACTTGTCTTCGAATTCCAATACGACTGGAAACATATCCTACTTCATCACGATCATCGATTGCACTTGTAAATAATAATACAGATTTATTTTGTTCTTCATAATTATGAGCAACTTTTTAAAAATTTCAATCGACTTTCCACTATTCATTGCACCGTATTTAAAAAAATAATTGTGCCACAATTTTAACCTCCTGACACTTTTTCATATACCCTTAACATCTTACGATAATATCGAAAGTTGTGCAACGAAAAAAACTATAAAAAAATCTCTATGAACTTTTTTTCATATAATTCCAAACAAATTCTTATTCATTTCTTAATTAGAAAACAGGCGAATTGTATTCCTTTTTCAGTCATTTTATGCTACAATAAAAAGAATATTTTTTTGAAAGGATGCACATTTCGTGAATATACGTACCAAATTTGCCATTGAAGCGGGAAAATTCACTCGCTGGGCACTTCAAACTTTTACAAATGGTGGAAGTAGTTTTCCCAGGAAAAGTAGCTCACGCTATTGATCCACATATTTTTAAAAACATTTATCAGACCATTATGAAAGTCATTATTGTTAGTGGAACAAATGGAAAGACTTTAACGACTTCTTTAATCGTTCAATTATTAAAACAAAAAAATACCCAAATATTTTTAACGAAATCCAACAGGAGCAAATTTAACACAAGGGATTGTTTCTACTTTCTTAAATCATACTCCTGTTAAAGGTGAAAAATATTGCTGTATTAGAAGTAGACGAAGCAACGATTAAACATATTACACCATTTATTCAACCAAAATTATTCGTATTTACAAATATTTTTCCGTGATCAAATGGATCGCTTCGGTGAAATTTATACAACTTACCAATATATGTTAGATGGTGCAAGTTTCGCTCCAGAGGCTACTATTCTATCAAATGGAGATGCGCCAATTTTTCAATAGTGATACTCTTCCAAATCCAAGACTTTATTTTGGATTTAATCATGCAGAAGATGGTCACTATCAAGCTCATTACAATACGGATGGTATTTTATGTCCACATTGTCACTCCATTTTACAATATAATTTTTATTACGTATAGTAATTTAGGGAAAATACTACTGCCCAAACGGAGATTTCAAACGTCCTGATTTAGACTATGCCGTCACAGAATTAACAGAATTATCTCTGACAAAAATCTTCTTTCAAAAATTGATGGATTTGATTTTTTTCACTTCCAATCGGAGGACTATATAATATTTATAATGCCCTAAGTGCCTATGCTGCAGCTAGATTTTTTTCGGCTTAACTCCTGAAGAAATTCAAGCAGGATTTGGACAAGCGCAAAGAGTCTTCGGTCGTCAAGAAACCTTTACATTGGAAGACAAAGAAGTCATGATTAATTTAATTAAAAAAATCCAGTAGGATTTAACCAAATCGTCCAACTACTCGGCTATGAAAAAGAAGAATTTTCACTTGCTGTCTTATTAAACGATAATTATGCTGATGGACAAGATATTAGTTGGATCTGGGATGGCGAATTTGAAGAACTCGCAAAACTTACTCCAAAAACAAACATACATTGGAGGTATTCGAGTAGACGACTTAGAAACTCGAATGGAAGTTGCAGGATTTACAACTCTTACAAAAACAGAAAAATAATGATGACTTAATTGAAAAAAATTAAAATCAGTACCAACGAAAAAAATTAATATTTTAGCAACGTATACGGCATTATTACAACTCCGTAAAGACTTAGCTAAACATGGTTACTTGAAAGAGGGAATGACTTCATGAAAAATCAGAATTTGTCATTTATACGGAAACTTAATGAATACTTATGGAGATAATGGGAAATCTACTGATGCTCCAACATCGCGCAAAAACAATTAGGCTATGAAGTCGAAACTACATTGATTAGCTTAGGGTGATCCATTCAATCCTGAAGACTTTGACATCGTCATGTTCGGTGGTGGACAAGACTATGAACAAACCATTGTTGCCAAAGATTTACAATCTAAAAAAAGACGCCTTAATTCACTTCATTGAAGATGATGGAGTTGTTTTTAGGAATTTGCGGTGGCTTCCAATTATTAGGACGTTACTACATCAATGCTGCTGGTGAAAAACTAGATGGAATCGGCGCTATTGACTGTTATACAAACGGACAATTTGACCACCGATTTATCGGAGATATTACAATTCACGATGAAGAAACAGGAGAAACATATGTTGGTTACGAAAACCACATCGGAAGAACTTATCTCTGCAAAGGTCTTAAAACCATTAGGTACCGTTACTAGTGGAAATGGAAATAATGATGAGGATAAAACAGAAGGTGTGCATTACAGAAAATGTCTTCTGCTCTTACTTCCATGGACCACTGCTCGTTCGAAATCAACATCTCGCTGATCGTATGATTGAATTAGCTGCACAACGTCAATTAAAGTAAACAACAAAGAAGCATAGAATACAGAAGCATAGAAATGTTTGAGATACATTTCTATGCTTCTTTTTGTTAGTGATATAATAACTATAATAATATTAAGAATTGGAGTAGAGAAAAATGAAACCGAAAAAAATAGATTTAGAGATATCGTGATACCTGCATTACTATTCTGTTTACTAATCTGCACTTTTCTATTTGATGGACATTATACGGAGATTGCTCTTTTTGTTAAATATCATCTACACTTACTTAATGTACTTTAAAAGGGATCGCAAAAGTAAACACATATACACTTTACCTTTATAAAAATTTTCTAAAAACATTAAATAATTCAAAACAACAAGGCTTAAAAATATTGAAATATCAACATTTCTAAGCCTATTAATCGTATGGAGCCGAGGGTCAACTTCTACATTTGAGTTTTAATTGAAAAAGCCTTAAAATCAACGTTTTAGACTTTTTGTAACATCAGATTTTATTCATTTTATTCCATTTTATCTAAAGAGTTCTCTAAAGAGTTTTCTAAAGAGTTTTTCTAAAGAGTTTTCTAAAGAGTTTTTCTAAACACATTAATACTACCGTCCCTATGGTGAGGATGAAAAGCTACTATTCAAAAACTTAACTCATTCATTACATTGTTAGTACCTAGAGTTAATTAAGTGTTTTCTGTCATTTCGATTATTTCTTTTTAAGGTTGGCTTTGTTTTGCCAAATTCTAGTCCATAACCTCATTTTTACCAAAAGTAGCTAAATAGATGCCATCTATTTTAGGCATATTTGGAGATAGTTTATATTTTTCTAATTTCATCTTTATGATCCATAACGTACTGGTTACGAGGTAAACAATAAAAATACCTTCACCAAAATAACTCAAATCTTCATCAGATATTTCAATCAATTCTTCAGGTTTTACATAGATTGCTCTATTAACTCTATCTCTTCCACTAGTAAAAAACTGTATCTATAAAATCTTTATCAAATCCCATCTTCTAACACCTCAAGCCAATTGAATTGACCATGTACTTATTTATCCTCTTGTTCTTTAGATTTGTTTTTTATTTTCTTGATTAATCAAATCATCTAGCGTGCAATATTTTATTTATATTTTTCTGGTGGCTCTCCATCTAATTTCAAGAGCAGTTTGCCATCCACAATCAAAATATGGTGGTTTCATATTCGACACCTACCTTAACTTGTATTCAATACCCTTATTATACAATTGTTCAAACCTCTCCTCAATATACACCTCTCAAATTCAAAGATTATTTAACCTGAAATAAAAAGCACCTAACAAATGTTAAGTGCTAATGATAGGCAGGACTGTCGGGTCTCCTACATTTCTGACATCTCTTACGAGATGCCGCGTTGGTGACAGGTTCTCAACCTCTATCTTCATAAAAAGTATAGCATTAATTTTTTCATCTTTTTAAAGTTATTATAATTTCTTGGTTGTTGAAATTTTACTATCTAATCGCTAAGAAATCTTCATCTAAATAATCTAATAAGAAACGGTGGATAATTTCATCACAACGTGCTTCATTTTGTCCTCTATATAGAATGTTATTTTCAAACGTTAACCCACTTACATTGTTTGCCAATTTTTCAAGTAAGTCTTTTGTACGTGCATCATCTTCAGGAATATAGTTCACAAGCTCTGTTTTTTCAACAGGCGAATCATAGTTAAAGCGTCCTCCTAGTGCATTTTCAAATAAGTTTAGTGCTAATCTATCATGTTTATATTTGTCAATAATCGCTTTCCCAATTGATATGTTAACCTTATCGCTTTTCAAAAGTTTAACCGCACTTTGTATCCCTGCTTGATACTCTACATTGTCGATATTATCAACTACTGTTTTTAGTCATCTCTTTTCTACATCATTCCATAAATTATTAGTAACATCCATTACACGGTTATGTAATTCATCATAACTAGGGTTTTAATCGTTTTGTCATTGCTTCCTCAAGGTAGCACGTCCAAAATCATTTAACCCTACATTGTTATCAATTGTATCAAGCTCTTTTGTAATTTCTCTAGCTTTATCAGCTAATTCTCCTAATAATTTTTGAATATTGGCTTTTCTTCATTTAAAATCCTCTTTCATCTATTAATTTGCTTTTTACTATTTTATAAAGTAATTTTTCAACTTTAATCACAAACCATTATATCTTCCTTTAGTCATTTCATATTCTATACGTTCTAAACGCTCCTCAATCGTTTCTAACTCTATGCCTTTATAAGCATACTCAAGTATAGTCCGGACGCTTTGTACCCTAGCATTTGGTGGAGCGTTCTCATCCGTCATAATTTCGGCTAATACATCTACGGCATTTGTTGTATGAGCCTGTAATTTAACTATGAGTAGCTTTCATCATATCACTTTTTAAATTTAGTGAATGCCTTTTTAAATGCTTCATTATTCAACCATTTTATAAAGCCGTATTGTTGGATATTTGAGCCACTTCATAGAGCTATGGTTGGTTCACTAACTAAAGGCAATCATAAAACGTTCTTGTTTTTGTGTTAATGTAGTCAATTTTTATTCACCTCCTTTAATATCATTCCAAAACAATACAAATTCATGGTCTAACTCAGATATAAACCGTTTCATCTCTTCTATATTTTTAAAACGGTACTTATTGCCTATACACTCTAATGTAAGTTTATTAGGGATCTGCAAAATATACTATCTCTCTAAATTTACGTTTAACATTAACTTCAACTTCATCTAGTCGTTTATGAATATTTTTAAAACTCCTCATTCTACTCACCTCATTTCTTTAGTGTTTAATGTTGTATAGCTGCTTGGTTTATTTTTCCTTGAATACAGCACATCCTAAAAATAATGCTACTTTTTCAATGGCTTTATTTTTCACTCTATAAAAACTCGCTTTCTGTAATCCCTAAGTCCACATAACAAGCAATACCAGTCTTTTTGCTTGATATAAAATATATAAAAATCTGATACTCTAGCTCTTCAAGACTTTTCATTGCCCCTCAAATAGCATTACTATATCTTGATACTCATTATCTAAATTAAACATAGCCACTTTTTTTCAATGTTTGAGTTATAAATTTTGTTGCTTGTTGAGCCGTTTAAAATGGTAACTAGCTGTAACCTTTTGCTCTCCTAGCAGCATTACTTTTGTCTTATAATCAATGTATATTTTTCGTTAATCTTTCAATCCGTTTTCTAGTTGCTACTATATCAACCTTTCTAAACACCTCATTTTTAAATAATCATCAATCTTATCCCAATCCATCTACAAAGCCTCCTATACAATCAACTTTTTAAAATTCATCCATAAGAACGACTAACAACAATCAATATATATGGATCTATAAGACTGTTAAAATATCCTCCTTAATTTGCATAAAATATAAAAGGGACAACACAAAAACACTTTTTACATGTTCTTATGTTGTCCCTTAGTTATTCTAGTAGACGTGATTTATCTACTAATAGTATACCACATTATTTTTGAAATATGTTAGTTTTCATATCATTTTTAATCGCACTATTTTTCAGTTTCTCTCGTTTTCAATCATTACTAACTTACCATCTTGATAAGTCAGTGTTATAGTCCCAAAATTTGGGATTTGTTTAATGTTCAACATATTGTCTTTTTACGTACATGATTTGATTTTGATTAATATATTTAGGGTGTTTCTATGCTTGTTAAGGTGTTTTTCAATCCAATTCCCTCTTTTACCATAAAATTATTCAAAAGGTTACTTTCTTCACTTATAATAAAGTAACCTCCAAAAACATCTATCATATCAACGTTTCTAAGCAAAAAGTTACAGGTTACCTTCTTTCTTTGAATTTCTCTTATATATTTTATATATATTTTTATATTTTACTAATTTTTATTTTTATATTTCTATTATAAAAATTAAAAAATAAGGTAACCCTAGGTAACTAATACTAAAATCGTTGATATAACAACCATACGCTAGGTTACCTTGTACATCTAAAGGTAACTTAAAGGTAACCTAGGTAACCTATTTATTGTCTTTCTATTATCTGATGCGCATTTTTAGTGTTAATAATCGATTTTTGCCCATGGTGGCAGTTTATCTGAAGTCATCTATTCTTATTTTTGCCCTTTTAATTTTATATCTATTATCAGTTGATTTTATTCAATTTATTTACCGTATCTCTCCCAGTCCATAAGGTAAGTGTTGCTTTATGCCTTCTCTTTCAAAATATGTCTTCATATCTGCTTTAACAAATGCTATTGGTACTCTTATTATCGTATGATATCCATTTCTCTATATACACATCTTGTACATAAACTTGAATATAATCATTGTGTTTTTGATACTCTCTAATCTCATCCTTGACGAGTTTGAGGTTCTATAAACTTGTCAAAGTCCATTTCTAATGCTTTTTAGTACATACTCTTTTTACGTCTTGCCGTTTTATATATTCATCCTTAATTCTAGGGTCATTAACTTTGTCCGCTAAAATCCAGCATAGAATGGAACGATTAAAAGCACGTCTAAACCAACCGTCTTTATTACGTGTTCTTGGCAAACTATTCCCACTAAAAGGCACAAAATGCTTTACTAATCAAAGTAAATGGTGGCTTTCCCTTTTTCTTCCACTGTTATAGGATCTCCAGTAGCAATACACATTAAATTGTGAATATCATCTATATAAGCATCACTAATTTCTTTCACCAATGTTACATACTTTCCCATTTATTTGTGACACCTTGAATTTCTCCCCAAATTCTGGAGGTTTTTAAAGTAGATACATTTTTCACGCCCTATAACATTCATTGTTAATGCCAGATACATACTACCTTATTACCACTAGGTCCGTACAAAATCCCCACTTTCCCTCTAGTATAGTTAGAGTTTGTTGCTTCATTTATCATCTGCCACAATAGAGTAGCTACTTCTTCATCTCCACACGCTCAGACTAGAAAACCACTCATCAACATCAAAAATCTTTTGGTTTTCAGCATTAGGTTTGTAAGGTGTTTCTATTTTACTTGTAATAATATATTTAGGGTCAAATGGTTCTAATTGTCTAGTTTGTCGGTTATAAATTCCATTTTGTACAGGTATTAAATGCTTACTTTCTTCTGGAGTCACTTTTTCAGCAAGTGTTTTTAATATACCTATAATATCCGCTCAGTCTTTTCTAACAGCTCTAGGCTCTACTTTTAAAATTAAATTATGAATATCTATCTCACTACTTACATATAATTGGGTATCATAATTCCAATAATGGAGTACGCTCTTATCTTTTTGAGATACCGTCTCCAATCCCATAACAATAGGTATTACTTCTGCTATAGTACGGGCAATTAATATTTGTGTTATCTTACTCTCTTTCACTTCACCGTTTCTTGTGATTTCTGAATTTCTTGCACAACTCCTTACCTCTAAGTACTAGTTCTCTATCTGCATCTTTCATAGTCTTAATATGTTCTTTATGGAAAATATCATAGAATTTTCTTTTAAAATGTATAAGGTGTTCTTATATTCTCGTTTTGTACTTCTTTATTAAGTTTCTCTCTGTTCCTTCAATCCAGTCAATATTACCCATTGCAAGCTTCTCACTGCAATTCAACGCTGTATCATAATCAATTTCATTACATTGAACAGCTTTAGCTAATACTAATATAGCGTGCAAATAATTGTCATAATCATATAAATTACTTGCATCTTGTCTAACATATTCATCAAAGATATTCACAGCATCGTATATGGTATAAATACTCTGATCTATCTTTCAATCCTTTAATAACAGGGGCAACATTCTCCTTTTATTGGTGGTTTAATATTGTTAGGTAGTGGGTATTTTGCCCTTCAACAACTTGTAGAGGTTGTTCCTTATTCAAAGTAGTAATCAGGCAAACCCTTGTAATTGTGTCCACGTTGTAAAAGATGGGTCATAGGGCAATCCAATCTTTTTAGCTATTTCTAAACCCTATCATCTCATACTCATATTTCACTAATGGTCTTGACGGTTCTATTACCACTCTCATACGTGGTTTTTCAACGGTATAACGTAAAGCTAGGATAAAAACATCAATGCTGTATTAGGTACTGCACTCTTTACCTGTTCAATAAATGTAGCCGTATCTGTATCAATTTCATCATAATCAATAACAATTAAGTCACGTCTAATAATATTGTCCCTTGCTCTATGTAATTTACCTTTTTCATTTGGTTCAATAAAACCACTGATAAAGTATTCTTGTTTTGTCTTTTTAGCTTTGTTGTCTTTCAAAATAACTGCATCATCTTCATTTTTATTTTTCTCAATAGCTTTAGGCTCGTATTCTTGTAACCATTCAAATGGACTAGTTTTAATCAACAATTCATTTGGTTTGGCTGTTTTAAACCCTTTTTCAATATAAATTGGCAATCTATTCCCCTTTCTCTTTTCCTTGCTTATTAAAAACAAATCATCAATATTTTTCTTTATTTTCTTTTTAAAGAATCTGATATGGTAACTACACTATCAAATATTCCAGCAGAGTCTATCAGCAGCATAATGCATACAACTCTTCAAAATTTTCTATGTCGATAGAAACACTCTTGTACATTTTCTACTAATTCTTTAGGAGCATATTCTAATAATTCTTGAATCAAGCCTTGTTCACTGCTTAAAAATTACCTTCCATCTCTTTATAAACTTGATCATAGTCAGCTTCCCATCCTCGTGAATTTCATCTAATTTTTCCTTAGTTTCTACTATATGTATATCTCTTTTCATAATTAAGTGTTCTAAAGCTTCTTTTTAAATACTCAGATATATAATTATCAGCATAGATATAAAATTTTTAGATCTATCCTCTAATGATTTTATAATACTCTCAATAACATTAGTTAACTCTTTGATTTTATGGTTTAAATTCAATTTAATTCACTTCCTAATCTTTAATACTTTCTTTTTCAACTAATTTCTTACATTTCAAATCCTTTTTATATAAGATATTAATTCCACATAAGATAGATCTTTCTCCATCCACTTCATCTAATTCATAAAATTTCTCTGAAATAATATCTACTGTTTCATCTTTAATTACTGCACCTAATAAAGAGTCTAAAGCTTTTGATATTTATCATAAATTTCATCACATCTTTCCTTATCAATCACTTTCGTTACATCTTTATCATGTAAATATATCCATTCAATACCTTTTCTGCTTATTTTTCATCTTACATTTCTCCTTTTTATACTTTTGTTGTATAATTAAGAGAAAGATACTTTTTGTATCTATCGTTATTTCGTTTTTGCTATTCACTGACAGTTTGGCGACTAAGTGAATAGCTTTTTTTATTTATTGACTACCATAACGATTCCTCTTCCTGTTTAGCTACAATTGTTACTAATACTTGAAGATTTAAGATCCATAACGTATAATGATTATGCCTTAAGTATGTAACATTAGTTGTAGCGGTGCTAGTTTTACTAGCATCTTTTTATTTTTCTAAAAAGTTTCCAGTTATAAAAACTTTATTATCTATTGTCTTGATTTCCACTTCTAACAGCGTATCAGACTGCCTTTTGGCAGTATCATTTACTACTTGTAACGCTTCTTCTACTGTACAATCTCTGAAGAAAGTAACAACAATATATAACGTATCTGTTTCCCACAATTCTCTCATAACGTTGTAATTTCATTTCTAATCACACCTCTTATTATTCACCATAGGGACGGCAATTTTATCTTTTATATTTTTGTATAAATTTATCAATATCTGATTTTTGTAAAATTGTTTACCTTGAATTTGATAAACTGGTAATCCTAAATTTTTCCACTGCTTCAAAGTAGGAGCAGATACTGATACATAATCAAGCTACCTCCTTTGAAGTTAAATACTCTTGTAATACATGCATCTAATCTTCCTTGAGAAACTACATCGTTATACAAAGCTTTTTAAATTTATATATAATTCTTTTTCAAAAATTTTGAGGCTAATTCAAATGTCAGCATTATGTTTTACCTCCTCTCGTATATCGTTTGCTAACCATACACCGTGATATAATTCCTACTACAAAAGAGACACCCACGGTTAAAATCAGCTCCATGTTTTTTGCATAAATGCTACACTCATTTGTTTCACACTCCTTTCAATAATTCTTTCCATCCTTCAAGGTCATTAAAACTTAAGGCTATTAGCATTCGTCTTTCCTCTTTAATCTGAGATGCAATAGATGCTGTATAATGATTTTATTTCTTCTATATTTTCTGCTCAGAAATATCCATTTTGCTCTATATTCCCTCATACTTAAAATAGGTACTTTGTGCTTAGATCCGTAAGCTTCTAATCAATCCTCTGAAAAACGTACTCATTATGATTGTTTGGAATCTGCATCTCGTTTTAATAGATGCTTTGTGGTTTCTAATGTTCTCTTCCCACCTTCTAATAATCGTAATAATTGTTTTCTCTTTGCTTTGTTAAAGTAAGTTGTCTCTCCATTTATCCACCTCTTTTCATTATTTATGTTGCACTATAGCAAAAATCATAAAACCTTCTACTTTATTACGTATAAGAATTTATTAATATTCAAATTGAATAATTATTTATTGAATATCTGTTCAATTTCAACTGATAATGCATCACAAATTTTTAACAGGGTAGAAATTTTTCATCTCAGATTTCCCGTTTAAAAACTTTGAAATAGTAGATTGGGAAATATTTGTTATTTCAGATAATTTTTGAGCAGTTAAATTTTTCCGCCAATATAACTTTTCAATCTATTTTTCAAAATTAATACCTCCTTTTAGAAATAATTATAGCTATTACGCTATAACTTATATTGTAAGTTTACTATTTGTTTTTTCGCTTGTCAATATGCGCTTGCTATTATTTTTGTTAGTGGTATGCTATAATTTTTTATCAAAGGAGGAATTACTATGATAATTAATAGGTTATCAATACTTTAGCAGAACAGGGGCTTTCTGGCGCAAAGTTTGCGATTTCTACTAAAATTGCACAATCAACAATATCTAAAATAACAACACAAAAATCTAAACAAATTGATTACAAAACTTTTAAATACTATATGTAATGACCTAGCTATTGAGCCAAAAGGATTTTTGAATACAGTCCGTATGACTTTGAGTTTTCTCACACTAAAGAAGAAAATCAAAAACTTTATATTTGTTTCAACAACAAAACATGGAGAAAAACAATATTTATGAATATAAACTTGATTATAGTTTAGCTTGTGACCACGATTTGCTAAAAACTTATAAATTTAACGATAATGATTGATCACCGTTTGGAGTAATGAAATATATATAACACGATTTAACTTTAAAAGAAAAACAATTATAGAATATGAGATTTATCTATCCCCTTAAAACCAGCCTTTTTAGAAGAGTTAAAAAGATTTTTCAGCTACTCTAGTAGATGAAATGTTTTCATATTACTTAGGAGAACTTTTACTCTTGAAAATGAAATTAATGATTTTAATATTGCGAACAGAATAGATAACATCCGACAAATACAAGGTAAATACACACTAAAAGTTGACGCGTTTTTAATATTTCAAATGAATTACATAAAAATGATTGAATTACGACGCAATAACAACCAATAATATTTTTATACACACACCTTTTTAATATTTTCACCATGGGGACGGTGAAATAGAAAGGATGATTATATGGCTTCTAATTACTAGTTATAAAAAATACTAAAGGCACATTTTTAAAATCAAAAGGTTATCTGAGGCATAGATCCCAATGACAGGTAAAAGCAAGTTAATATTGATAAAGAGGTTTTGCAACCAAAAAGATGCTGCATTGTTTTTAAGCACCGCTCTTCAAGCTTTAAATGATAATTCATATATCAAAAACTCTAAAACTTTGAAATATCAAGATGTATATGAGGAATGGTTAGAAATATATAAACAAGGGGTTAAAGAAAGTACCTTATTTAAAACAATGACAATGTTTTCAAACTGCATATCCTACCTATCTTTAGTAACTATAGAATAAACTTAATCAGTACGGCTTTATTACAAAAACGGCTAATAGATAGCACTTAAGCTTTAAGAATTATAAGAAGATGATTAACTACACTTTTGCTGTCTTTTAATCACGCTTATAGAATGGGTTATATTTCAAGCAATCCAAAGATAAATTTGTGATGCCTAAGAAGGTGCAAGAGACAACAAGATGAAAAGTTAAAATATTACACTAAAGAAGAGTTGTTAGAATTTTTAACTATCTCGAGGAAGATACTAGCCTTGAATGGGTTTCATTCTTTCGCTTACTAGCCTTTACAGGTATTAGAAAAAGGTGAATGCTTGCCTCTAACATGGAATGATGACTTCACCAATCAAACATTAACTATCAATAAAACAATCGCAACAGGCGTAAATTATAAACAAAAATACAAACACCCTAAAACACTAGAAAAGCTATAGAACAATCAGTTTAGATGATAATACACTGCAATTACTTAAAAATGGAAAATAGAACAAGCTAAACAGTTATTAGTCTTTGGCTATAATTCATTAAACTCTAACCAGTTACTATTTTGTAAAACTTGATAAAATAAGATGTATTCATTAAGTAAACCTAGGGGCTGTATTAAAAAGCGTTTTGTAGTCGTCATAATTTTTAAAATGATACACATTCACGGTTTTAGACACACACACGCAAGCTTATTGTTTGAAAGTGGTATACCTATGGAGTGTAGTTAAGGAACGTTTAGGACATTCAGATATTCAAACTACAGTAAATATTTACACTCACGTAACTCAAAAAACAAGGACAAAACGGCTAAAAATTTGCTAATTATATTGGCATCTAAAGACATTTCTAAAAGACATTGAAATATATATATCAAAAGGCTTAGAAACATTGAAATATCAACATTTCTAAGCCTTATTCATCATAAAAAAATGGAGCCGGCGGGAGTCGAACCCCGTGTCCAAATATATCGACACAATCAAATCTACATTCATAGTTTATCGATTTAAAGTTTCGCTACTGATTAGCTGATAAACAAGCATCATCTTAAGCTAGCCTGATCATCTCTGTTTCACTTAGACAGACGGAAAAAGTGAACCGTATCCCACTAATAATGAGACCTGGACCCTGAGCACATGGGCGATGCCGGACAGATCTTAGCTTGCAGGTATTAAGCTGCTAAAGCTAAAGTGTTTGTTTGTTGTTTGTCAGTTATATTTAACTGTAACGTTTTTTTACGTAGCCGTAACCTACGAAATGCATTGAAAGCTCAACCTATACCTGTCGAATCCGTAACGACCCCGTATATTCCTTTTATACTAACAAAAATTTAACCTTCACGCAAATTATAACTATTCACTCTATATCATGTATTTATCCTGAAAAATAAACAGTAATTCATTAATAATAATCACTCCGACAAAATGAAATCACTAAAATCAACAGTGGCACACGAATATCTTATGCTCGAAATCTCTTATCACAACTACTACAAAAATCAATCATTGTTGTGGCGAAAATCCCCATCATATTCAAAATTTGACACTGCTTTACCACCCACTTTCTAACCAGTAAATTTCTACATTACCATATCATCAAAACAGTTCCTACAGTAATCAATCCGCAACCAATCAATGTTTTTATCGTCAGCGTATCTTGTAAAAAGATAACTGCTAGAAAATACCGTAATGACAATACTTAACTTATCGAATTTGCTGCTACTTCTGCTACATTTCCTAATTGCAATGCTCGATAATAACATAGTAAGATGCTCCTGTTGCTAATCCTGATAAGATTAAAAATATCCAGCTCTTCTTACTAATCTCACTTAAGCCAGACTGTTGATTCGTTACAAACACCATCAACCATGACATCGCTACACAACCACTGTACGAACTGCTGTTGCCAAATTCAGAATTCACTCCAGTAATTCCAATCTTCGCTAAAAGTTGATGTTAAAGCTGCAAAAATGCTGATAATAATGCAAATACCATCCACATATTCATTCCTACTTTCCTACATAAACTAGAAATGACTTTTCTAAAAAGTAATGTCTCCATTTCAGTTTTCTTGACTACTTTTTAGAAAAGTCATTTTAACTATTTATCAAAATAATGTCATTGGTAATAATGAGTTACAGCCTCTACCGCTTCTTTTTCTCAACGCAAAATGACTTGTTTGATTTAATGCTTTTCAAATGATATTGTCCATTTGAATATTCCACAATATTTAAAGAAGAATTATCAATCGCATCTGATAATTTAAAATCAGGGAAATTAATTCATGTAAAATATTACGAATCGTCATTCCATGGCTAACAATTAGAATATGTTGATTCGTATCACGATGTTTATCGATTACTTTAATCAACCCTTGTCTCTACACGAGTCAAAAATTCCATAAAGTTTTCTCAATATGATCTGGATCCATTGCTTTTAATTTGATTCATCTCTTCAATTACATTTCTACCATCATTTTGATCAAAGGTACGTTGTAATGTTTTGTACAAATTCGTCCAAACTTCTGTTGCATTTTGTCCTTCTAAGCTTCCAAACACACTTCACGAAATTCTGGCATCATTTGTAGCTTTAATTGATCTCGTAAGGAGTGATCTCGTAATACTGATTGAGCTGTTTTCAATTGTTCTCTTAAATCACTTGTATACACTGTGAAATGAAGTAGTATCTCTCTTCTAATCCAGAACGGATGGCATCTAATCTACCTTCTTTTGTTAATGGAGTATCTGCCATCCTTGAATTTTTATTGTATCGATTAAAACCAACTGCCATGTCTCGCATGAAATATAATGTAACGCCTTTATCTGCCATAATATTTCCTCCTCAAATCATTTGCTACTACCATTGTACTCAATTTTGCTCAAAATCATATATTTAAGATGAAAGTTTTGAAAAATCCCAAATATCGGTTGCTAAACCTTCATAAAACTCTGGTTCGTGGCAAACCATTAAAATACTACCCTTATATTCTTTTTAAAGGCACGTTTTAATTCGTCTGGCATCTACATCTAGAGTGAGTTCGTTGGTTCGTCTAACACTAATGCATTCGATTCATCATTCATTAATTTACAGAAACGAACTTTTGCTTGTTCTCCCCACTTAATACTTGAATTTGACTTTCAATATGCTTACTTGTTAATCCCACAACGAGCTAATGCCGCACGAACTTCTGGTTGAGTCATCGATGGGAATGTATCCCAAATTTCTTCAAAGGCTGTTTACGATTTCCTTGAGGAGTTTCTTGTTCAAAATATCCTAAATCAATATAGTCTCCACGAACAACTTTTTCCTTCTAATGGCCCAATAACTTTTCCTAATAAGCTCTTTAGAAGTGGTTTTCCCGATACCATTTGCTCCGACATCGCAATCTTTTTGTCCACGTTCCATTTCTAAATTCAATGAACCCGTTAAAAGCTCGGTCATATCAATGACTAATCCTTCTGTTTTGGAAAAATATAACGACCTGGTGCACGAAGTTTTGAACTCAAATTTAGGGTTTTGGTTTTTCACTTACTAGCTCAATCACTTCCATTTTTATCTAATTTCTTCTGACGTGACATAGTATATTACGAGTAGCTACACAGGCTTTTATTTCGATTTACAAAGTCTTTCAAATCTGCAATTTCTTTTTGTTGACGATTATAAGCCGCTTCTAATTGAGATTTCTTCATCGCATACACTTCTTGGAATTGACTCATAATCTCCCACACGTAACGACTTAATTCTTGATTATCCATATGGTAAATTAAGTTGACTACACTATTTAAAAATGGAGGTCATGCGAAATTAAAATAAATGCATTTTCGTACTCTTGTAAATAACGTTTTAACCATTCAATATGTTCCACATCCAAGTAGTTCGTTGGTTCGTCTAATAATAAAATCATCTGGTTTTTCTAATAATATTTCAGCAAGTAAAAATTTTCGTACGTTGTCCACCGCCAATTCACTCACATCACTATCCATACCAAATGCTACAACACCCTAACGCACGAGACCACTTCATCGATTTTTGCATCTAAAATATAAAAATCATGACTATCTAAACACTCTTGAATTTCCCCAACTTCTTCTAACATCGCATTCTAGAAGTTTTCATCTGCATCGCCCATTGCCATATATAATTCATTCGCACGAGCTTCTGCAACAAATAAATCATCAAATGCTTTTACGTAATACTTCTCGAACGGTCATTCTTTTTCTAAAACTGTATGTTGATCTAAATAACCAACTTTTACATTTTTAGACCATTCGATTTTCCTTCATCTGGTTGAAGTTTCCCGTTACAATATTCATAAAAGTGGACTTACCTTCACCATTCGCTCCGACTGAAACCAATAATATTCCCTTTTAATAAACGAAACTGCATCATTAAAAGATTGCACGTTCTATGACCAGTCATGCGTTGAATTTTTCCTACATTTAAAATACTCATTGATTTTCTCCTTCAAATTTCTCTGGGTCATTGTATCATATTTACAAGAGGAATATCAAAGTATAGATGGTAAATAAAGAGCATAATAGAGAGTAACACTCTCTATTATTTTTGAGATGTCTGCTAAATTCCACTTCTATTCATAATTACTACATGATAGTTGATTTTATAAATTTTAATAGCATTATCTGCCGAAAAACCATATTTTTCAAACAGCAACTCTCAGGTCCTGATAATCCCCAAGTATCCAATTGTCAATGTTTACCATTCATCCCAATATATTTTCAACCAAAACTTGGAAGCTGCCTCAATTACCATTCTCTTTTATAGCTTGGTAGGAAGTATTTTTCTTTATAATCTAATGATTGTTCATCAAAAATGTTTTGAGATGGCATAGAAACTACTCGTGCCTCATAGCTTCTTTTCCAAGTTCTTTTGTGTAGCTACAGAGCTAATGCCACTTCTGAGACCTGTAGCGATCATAAATACCGCTCAATTTCTCCTTTGGCTTCTACGAGTATATATGCTCCTTTATTTATTCCAATGTGACAGAGCTCATTTGTCCCAAATAATACAGGTAAATTTTGTCTCGATCAATGCTAACATTAGTGGGACGCTTTGTTTCATCTCAAGCTCTTTTCTCATGCCGCATTTGTTTCGCGTTACCATCTGCAGGTCGTATCACATTTATATTCGGCCTTAGAACGAACAGAAGCTAATTGCTCAATCCGGGTTCGCCAAGAGTTGGTCCCATCTTCTCCCACCGCAATAGAATCATGTGTCATAACGCCTTACACTACTGGTAATCCCTGCATTTGCTGCCATTCTTACGCAGGCCGTAATGTTGAAAACGCAAAGATGTTTCCACCATAAATTCCGAGGTTCCTCCATGAGTGCAATTCCATTCATAATTGCTCCCATTGCAAACTCTCGTACACCAAACCAGATATTCCTTTCCAATACTGGTTATTAAATTCAAAGTCTGCAGTCGGTATCTATCGACTGTTTTATTTGATGTTGATAAATCAGCAGATCCTCCCCAAATTCAGAAACTTGATTAGAAATTTGTTGGATAGCTTTTTGACTCAGAGACTCTACTAGCCATTGATGTTACCTAATTTATGAGTTTCCCATTCAATTTAATTTCTCTATTTTCAAAGAAAGTATGCCATTCTTTTGCTAATTCTGGATAACACCTGATATTCTTCAAACATTTTATTCCATAATAATTCTGCTTTTCTCCCACGTATACCTAACTCAAAACGATTCTAACACTTCATCAGGTACCCATCAAAATTCAGAAAAATTATAGTCATAGACTTTCTTTATATGTTCCATACCTTCTTTTCCTAAAGGGCACCATGCGCTGCAGTCCCCTCTTTAACACGCCGCAAAACCTATAAATACGTTTTCACTTCAATAAGCGAAATGCAGTATCTTCTTTAGCATAGGTTGATGGCTTTACCTCATGTCTGCGCGATCATTTCCATCTTCTACTAAAATGTATTGTTGCCAACTTCCCTCAGCTGCAAATTTTTGATTTGCAGTATCGCTCCTGTAAAGAGTTTTTAGTAGGACCATCTAAAGATATATTAGTATTTCGAACCAGTATAGAAGAATCAGTTTCCTAATTTAAAGATGTCCGCGTAAACTAATAGCCTCTTGAGCTACACCTTTCCATTAAACATCCAACTCCATGGAGCGCAAATGTATAATGATTTTGGTGTTCTGACATTATCTTTATTATATTTAGCCGCTAGATGTTTTTCTGCCATAGCCATTCCAACTGCGTTGCAATCCCTTGACCCTAAAGGTCCTGTGACGCTTCCAACACCATCTGTATGATTGACCTCCTGAGTGCCCAGGAGTTTTGAACCCTAATTTACGAGAATGCTAAATCATCTGTACGACATCATATCCTATGATAAATGTAACAGACTATAAAAGTGCAGAACCATGCCCTGCTGATGAAAGTACGTCTATCTCTATTAGTCCGATTACGACTTGTCTTAGGATTTACGTTTAGTACTTTTATTCCATAGCACACATATGCCATAGGTGCTGCGCAAGTGGAAGCCAGGATGTCCCTGGATGGCTTTTCTCTGTGGTTGCTGCTGAAAGAACTCTGAGTGTATTAAACACCAGCTATCTTTTAAATCAAACCCCATTTAATATACCTTCTTTACGTTAAATTTAACTGATTCTTCAAACAATGAAAATATGTCGTCATTTTCTTTGTATGTCCTATAAGGGACATTTCTTTTATAATAATATTCTTGATTCTTGTTGTAACACCTTTTAAATTGTAACATTCAGCATAATCACGAATTGGACGTTTTAATATGATCAATCATAGCTAACATCAATATTGTACTTTTTAGATTTGAATATAATTTTCAATTTCCGATTTAACTTCAGAATCATTAAATGTATAATGTCAAGCAATATCTAAAATTTCTTATTTTAACGATTTATCTCCATTAAATTTCTTGGACGGTAAGATTTACTTGTTCTCCAACCATCCATTTTCTCCAACGTTCACTTTTCAATTGCTTTGACTAATAGAACTTCTGCAGTTTTCGAAGGTTCCTTTTACTAATCCATACTCTACTGGTTTTGTTCCACTTTAGCTAAGTTCAAGTACGCACGAGTTTCTTCTGTTCCATGTGATGGTGCAACATTAGTTGCTGTAATAGATGAAGAATATGTAATAAGGTTACATCATCTAAATAATCTATTATGTTCTTAAACGCCAACTCATATAGCCATTTGGGCTAAATCATATGCATTTTAAATTGAAAATGTCCTACTTGTTTCTGTTTTACGAGTTAATGTTCCTGTTTGACCAACAATAAAAGTAGGCATTGGTAATCCTTTGTCTTCTAATTCCACTTTTAATCTATTAATAAATGTTTCGTATGTTTCAGTTGAAGTTAATCCTCCATTAGTTTCTTCTGTACCAACTTCATAGCCAACAACGGGAAGATTACGAGACTTACGTTCTTTTTCGCAAAACTCAATTAACTCAACTGTTCTTTCTATAACAGTATCTAAAGAATAACTTTACCAATTTCAAAAGGATCTTTCGTGGGATCAATCATTAATAAATCAAAAACCTGCTTTCATGTCTCAGCATATGATTGTTTGCCCAAATTCATGGCTTCTTCCGTTGGTAAATGGTCATTTCTTTCTTTATCTCTTTGCCAAGGTCCTCCATGATCTCGACATAAATACTACATATTATCATAACCAATTTCATCCGCTACTTCTTTTCCACAGCTTGAGCAAAAGTAAAGTTGATTCCAACCATTTTACATATCCTCCGCCCTAATTCATCTAAAAATCTACAGTTTCTGCTCAATAAAGCATTACTGGATAATCATCTTCTTTTAGATAATTCTAGCGTTGCTTGAACACAATTTTTGATTGGTCCAATTCCTAATAACGTTGCTGATTCGTATTTTTGTAACTCTAACAATCCATTTACAACATAATTGAAGTTACTCATAATTATTACCTCTTCTCTTTTTATTTCATTAATTCTTCTTCAGATACAATTTGGTTTGTAGAAAATGTGGAATGGCTGCAAACCAAAGTACCAATTAACTGTGCAACAACATACCATAATTTCCCATTTACTACGGAAAATAATTAAACCGCGTGTGGAACTAAAAACTTCAACATGTATTTATCATCCCTAGCGCTCCACCAATGAGCGCTGCAATAATATTGCCGGTAATACCGCTTCATATCTTTAGCGGCAAACCGAGAATTTGCTCCTTCGGTAATTCCTATTAAACCCATAAACAAAGCTGACATCCTAAATCTTTATCTTCCTTAGTATGTTTTCTTTCTATCGATAATAGATTTAATTGCCATAGCAAGCGGTGGAATAGCACGCTGCAATACGATGAGCTCCATTTGGTGAATAAATTCCTTCAGCCATTAGAGCTAAAAGTAAAAAGCTGTTTGCAGTCTTATTAATGTGGACCACCCATATCGGATTGCAGTCATAGCACAATAATTAGCCCTAAAGATTTGTTGAACCACCTTTTGTGCTTAATGTATTAACTAGCCAATTCATTTACAGCACCAATCAGGAACTGAAATAACATAAATATAAAAACATCCTAACGTAAATGCTGATAAAATCGGAATAATGATAATAGGCATTAAAGTTCTAATAGTATTATTAACTTTCAGAGTTTTTACACCATTTACAAAATAACCTGCTAAAACTCCTAAAAGCATTTACACTTAAGAACCCTGTCTTTACTTTTGCCTCACCTATTGGATTATTAGCTATATAACCTAAAACCATACCAGGAAGCTAACCTGGTTTTCACTGCAATAGAATATACAATATATCCTGTCAAAATAGGAATCATAACTGAAAATGCTCCAACACCAATATCAAGCATATTTTTCATAAATTGAGTTAGTGGTTTCCATCCCTCCTTCTCCTGGCTTACACTGTTGCAAGAGATAAAGCAATAAACACCCATACAACAACTGCAGGTAACATATAAGAAACACCTGTATTAAAAAGCTTTTTGTAATTCCTTCATAACTTTATAATCCATGATAAATCCCTCCATTAAATAGATTCAATCTGATCAATCATTGCTCCTGGTTTCTAATCGCCTCTCCTGGTTCAATATATAATACTTTCCCAGTACTTTTCCTTTTTCTTCAAATCGATCTTGACCTTCAATTTCTGCAGCAATTGCTACAAGATAACAACATCAGCATCATCAATAACATCTTGCTCTAGCTCATTTTCAATGCCCATTCCACCCTTAGTGTTTCTCCATGTACTTCATAACCACGTTTTCAAAGCACTCTTTTTCAATAGCTGCTTGAGCCATATAAGTATATTACCCAATGCAGTAGGGCAAGCAGTTACTGCTACAATTTTTCATAATTATTCCTCCTTTTGTTCTTATATCTCTCTGTGAATTTAACAGCTCATATAGTTTGATTCTACATCAGAAAAAGTCTTTAACTTCTCTCTAAAATGCTCATCTAATGATACTAACCTCAGAAATAAATTTTAAATGTAATTTTCATTTCCAGTTGCAGGTACCCTATTTGACAAAATTAATTTGTACATCGTCCTCATAACCTTCAGTCCATTTAAATTTATTTTTGCGTTCTTAAAAAGCAATAAAGGTGTGGAACAGTGTTTGATTTTTCCAGTATGGAGTTGCAGTATCATATCCAATTTGCAGTAGAATTTCGTATTCTCTTTCCATAACTGCTTCATAAAAGTGTATTTTTTCGTCATCAATATAATGATTCTCTTTTAATTTGTTCATAAAAATTTAATGAGTTTGTTCTTTATCAATCTTTGGTTCATCTAAAAGATTAAAATTTCTATTTATAATTTTACTTTCTTCCATAAGGTATATCCTCAACCTCCTTACTCGTTTTTACTTGTCTCAATTGTGTTAATATTTTGTTCATCACTAATAAAGATTATATATATTAGGAAATAATTTGTTTTGTTAAATGAATATCCTCTTGAGCAATCCCTATCATAAATACTAAATTTATCTTATAATCTTTCAATGAATCTTCTTATCTGAGCTTTACGATAGTAATAAAACTCTTTTCATCCTTAGTTTTTCCATGAGAACAGCTACACCTATCGGTAAATCAGTCCCCCTAAAATTCTCGTTCTGATAAACTAGTGAGAAAATCATTTTACATAACCTTTTCAATCAGCTTTTTCCTGTCATTTGAAATAGGTTTCTCCCGATTATTCATCGTCTCGTTAAGCAAATATCAAATCTTGTTTAATATACTCTTTCAAACAAAGAAAAGATTGGTTTTCTTCTTGATTTGAAGTTTATTTTTATTAAACAAAAAGTTTCAGAATCTTCATCACTTATTAACGGTGAAACAAAGTACTCGATTCTTAAGTTTTTAGGTATCTTTTACTGTACTTAATATTAAATCATGAAAATTTAAATCAGGTTCAAAAGCTTCAGATATTGAGCTATCCAATCCTATCAAAGATGGGTGATACTGTTTTAATTTTATTTATTAAAGTTCGAGTTACAATGCCTGTTGGACATATGACGAGAAATTTTTCTTCCTTCTTTAATTTTTCAATAGATAGTTGGAAATATAAAGTTAAAAATGCATTTTTCATCTTCATTTATTTTACTTATATTCTGAGGTAGTATTTCTTCTAAAATTAGCCATAGAATATTATATGTGATTGAATATTCTAATTTAATTTGTTGAGAAAAAGTTTTTAACTACAGTTTGATATTTTTAACCTTGAAAGCATAGCAGGTATATGTTGCTGTAACTGTTTCTAACAATATATCATCTTTAAAAAAGTCAATATTCATAGCTTTAGAAACTTGTTTTACTAAATAATTAATAAAATGGTTATCTACTGTTTCTTGAGGTAATTCTTCAAATTTATAATTCAGCAAAAGTAGTGATAAATATCGAACATCTTCATTAGTATATTTAAAAATTCAATCGTAATGATGCTTTTATGTAAGATTTTTACAGCACTATCTATATAGAAAGAATGTTGGTAATAATCAACTAAATTTTCTAGCAAATCAATATGCTTATCATTCTTTAATTGGTAAACGAATACGATTAAATATCTAGAAAATATTCTATATACGAATCAAATAGCGTTTACATTTTCTTTACAAAACTATACAGTATACTGTGCAAACAAATACAACATCCTTGAATAATATTCTGCTGACAGTAAAATCAACTTATTATTATCATAAACTTCTTTCGTCCATTTTCAGAAATAATAAATGAATTAAAATTAACCATCACTTTAATCATTTCCTCCGTACTACATTTATCAGTCGAGGTCCCACAGTATCGCTTACCAAAATTAACATTAGTATCTCTAAATAAAATATTTAAAATAACTCGTATATCATTTTGAATTGATGTTGTGACTTATGGAAAAATACTCCTCCCTGCTAATCCAGTTATACTTTGTTTCAAAAATAATTTTTCATAATTTTCAATTCAGCGTTTTTAATATTATCAATTTCAAAATCAGATATATCATAGTCTTTTGTTTGGTTCTTTTAATCTTATCCTAAACCTCTTTTTCTTTCTATTTTAAAACCTTCATTCTCTATAATTTTCAATTCCGTATGAAGCGTTCTCTCTGATACTCTAAACAATTGTAACTCGTGCCACAGTTATAAACGTCAATCTAAAAATGTACAAAAATGGGAATTTAAAATGTACAATTTTACTCATTGATACATCAACCTTCAATCGGTGGGATTCACCCTATAATTTGAATGAGCATGAGAATGATGTAATAGTCGATCTAGTGTCGCATTCGTAATAAACAGGTCATTAAAATTTTCATTCCATTTATCAAAAGGAAGATTCGTTGTAATAATCGTACTTTTATTCTCTGCGTCTATCGATGAGTTGAAATTAATCGCTCATCTCCCTTATGCGCAATAGTAAATATCCTAGTTCGTCAATGATAAGCAACTTACAACGTGTGTAAATTTTAATCTAGATTCTAATCGATTTTTCATGTTGAGCTTGTCGTAAATTCGTTAATAATTCATGACATTTGATGAAATAAGTAAGAATATCGTGCTTTACGGCTTCTATTCAATAGCGGTTGCTAAATAGGTTTTCCCAACTCCACTGTTCCTAAAAATAAGATATTCTCTCTCTCAATAAATCCTAATCCACTTAAAATTCATTAATTGATGTTGGTTAATATTAGGTTTGAAATCAAAATCAAAATCTTGCCAGGTTTTATAATGAGGAAGTGTGCTACTTTTACCATAGCGTTTTAGAACATTTTCTCATGATTTCAATCTCATAATCTGTTAGTTTTAATAATCCTTCTAGTAAAGATACATTACTATCAAGGATATGATCTAAATAGAAGATGCATCTGTTTTAAATTTAAATACAATAAATTTTCTTGTAGTCGTAAATACTGGCTATTTTGCTTCATGATGATAAAAATCTCAATCTTTTTCAATTGATGTTGAGTTTGTTGTTCAAGCTCTTCATTGCTTCGAAATAGCTGTTTTTACGCAATAATTCCGTGTAATGATGGGGATGATAGTTTCAATTTTTATCACTGCGATAGGATGAATTACGACTAATTTTATCCTATCATAAAATGTATAGAGATTCGTTATCCGATTCTAGTAATAAAAGACTTCCAATATATTCTGCTGTTTTGCAGAATAGTGATTGGATGATAAGTAATCATTGATGACTGATTAACTTTTATGTAGTTGGACGGTAACAGTTGGTAAAGACTTCTTATAGCTTTTGTAGGTAAAAGGCTGTAGAGTCTTTTCTATATTCAATAATGTTATCGGGCTCTTTCCTGTACCTGAATGAATATCCATATTTTTCTTAAATTGATTTGTTGTATCATTTAATTCTTCAACGTTAATTTTCCCTTGATAGAGCATGAATCTCATCTAATAGTTTCATTTTGTTTCTACTTTTTCCTTTTGAAGAAGGACGTCCTGCCACACATGGTTTTAAGAGAATTGATAATCTTTTTGAAAATTGATCAAATTTTATATTTACTTTTCCAAGACATAATGTACGAGCTTCATCCATAATTGTTTTCATATTGTCACTAATGACTGTTTTAGGAACTCCTCCTAATTTTTCGAATAAACTATCTAAGCGTGAAATAAAGTTTCTTGTTTTTCGATTTAATGTGAAGAGATACACAGAATATCTAGAATATCCTAACACTCCGACGAATATATTTAAAGAATGAATTTCTCCATCAGATGTTGTAAAAGCGGATATCTTCTTTCCAATCAATTTGAAGTTGTTCTCCTGGTTCTGTTTCAAAACGTAATATCGCTGGTTGTTTAGGGTAGAGTGGCGTTTATTAAAATATTGTTGAAATTCTTGATGATTGAAAAATGTACTTTCTAAAGTTCGATTCACTGATAGTCAAATCATGATTTTCTACTAAATATCTCCATAAATTAGCTTTGTAATAAAAGGTTTGTAAGGTATTATCACTCAGTAATTCTTGAATTATTGGGTGTAATGAATCTATTTTTGATTTTCTAGCTTTAGTTTTAGGTTTAGTAAAGCCGTTATAATATTTTTACAGTTCTACGATCTACCTGAAGTTCTCTAGCTAAAAGAGAGAAATGGGTTTCATTTGTTGTGCCTCCATAATCATGCGTAATTTTTAGTAAGTCAGATAATTCATTTACTTGGAATTGTTTTTAAAACCATTGCTTCATCTATTTTATCATAACGATTTTTCCTCAATATCATTATGACAGATGAATCAATTTTGTACATTTTTAAATTCCCAGTGTACATTCTTATAGTAGCATTTATACACAGTCTGATAAGTTTTCTAAATTACTTAAGTATTTCAACAATTTTCAACTGTCTCTTAGTTAACATCAGTACCTCTTTTCATAAACTCAATAGCTATATCATTTATATTTAAATTATATTTCAGGATTTTTCCGTGTAAATGACAAAAATTTGCAGAAAGTTTCTGCAATTTAATGTATCTTTATTTAGTAAAATAATATATTACTTTAATAATGAAGAAATTTAAAAGAGTGTTTTTCACGAAATGACAACAAACAAATTTCATATGTAATTTATATTATTGGTTTTATCCATTTAAAATAAACCTTTTCCATTCCAACAAGAGCCTACAGATTTTCTCTATTAAAGGCTTTGATTATCTTTATATATAAATATTTTTAATCGTCTATTCTCTTGTGTAGTATTTTAATTTTTCTTGTCCTACTTTTAACATTTCCTTTTCAACCTAGTTCCACTTTTCCAAATAACACCTCTTGTAGAATTGCTGAGTTTTGATCTGC